>Ga0247735_1000018_pt1 | contig 201184 bp, 135 predicted proteins | sample UWRJL178409R2_FD_180934 | JGI IMG/M metagenome (GOLD analysis project Ga0247735, IMG submission 180934) | Plant litter microbial communities from Arlington Agricultural Research Station in Wisconsin, United States - UWRJ-L178-409R-2 | ecosystem: Environmental > Terrestrial > Plant litter >... | reverse complement strand
TTTCGTGATCATGCCGGTAACCGGAGATAACTATACGGCGGAATGGTCTGATGACAAAGGCAACACACACAGAACCGCGTTACCAGTGCCCAAACCAAGCGGGATTGTATTGCATATCGCTGATATAGCCCAAGGCAAGAAATTCATCATTCAGCGAACCCAAGACGCGGAAGAGGTTGACAAAACGATCACCATTGTGGCCACCGCAAACGGACAACTGCTTTATCAATCAAAAAGTAACTTAAAAACGGCTGAGGGCGTCAACGGGATCATTCCGATCGGGGCATTACCGACCGGCCTGGTCCATATTACGGTATTAAACATCGCCTCACAGATACTCGCTGAAAGGATTGTCTTTGTCAATAAACACGATTATTTATTTCATGCGGATATTACTTTTCCGGTTACTAATAAAAGCAAACGTGGTTTAAATCAAATCGATATCAGCCTTAAAGATACCGCCCGGTGCAACTTCTCTTTGTCTGTTGTTGATGCGGATTTCGATGGCAGGTCAGCAGATCAGAACAATATTATCTCCCAATTATTCCTGAGCGGTGACCTGAGGGGTAAGATCGTAGATCCATACTATTATTTCAGAAATGAAACCGACAGCACAGCAAAGTACCTGGACCTGGTCATGCTCACCCACGGATGGCGCAGGTACAGCTTTGATTTAACGCCGGACCTGAAAAGGTATGATAACCGTTTTATCAGCATAGACGGCAGACTTGGCGGGGTTAATTCAAAGCGACTATCAGCAAATACGCTGGTAAATGTTATTGTTGCGCCTCCGGATTCGAATTACGTATTGCTGCCGGTCGAAGTAAATAAAGATGGCATATTTAGAAAAGACGGGTTGATCTTTTACGGCGACGTCAAACTGTATTTTAAGTTTAACGATAAAGCGCTCTCCTCGGATAAGACGGTAGTAGCAGTCAAAAATGGCTTGTTTGAAAAATACCCGGGGCAGTTTATTTTGCCGGCGGCCGATATTGCCATCGCCCCGGACGGGCTGGTCTCGAACGGCAGGTTTGACGATTATAAAAATTTATTAAAGGGGACAAAAATGTTGTCCGAGGTCTTGATCAAAGGAAAAGCGGTAACCCAGGCGGATAAACTGGAAGAAACATTTACAAGCGGTTTGTTTAAAGGGGGGGTCTCCAAAAATTTTGACGTCGGAAGTGATCCAAAAGCGATGAATAACAGAACAATTTTTCAGTATTTGCAGGGAAAAGTAGCCGGCTTACAAATCAAAAATGCGATTTCCGGGTATCCTTCCGTAACCTGGCGGGATGATAATGTGTACTTCTTCCTGAACAACAACCAGGTAGCCGCGGGCGACATCAAAAACATCCCCATGAGCGAATTTGAATATGTTAAAATTTACGATCCGGCTTCCGGCGGAGCTTTCGGTGTTTTTGGAGGGGTGATCGCTATCTACACAAAAAACGGTAAAACTAACGGAGCGACAAATAATAAGACTTTAACATTGACAGGCTACACGCCTTTAAAAGAATTTTATTCGCCCGATTATGCGCAAGCCGTTGACGCAAGCGGAACCCCGGATCTGCGGGCAACACTATTCTGGAAACCTAATATTATATTAGACAAAAAAAAGCCTACCCAGACCATAAGGTTTTACAACAATGATGTCACGAAACGATTTAAAGTTGTCATAGAAGGAATGAATGCTGATGGGAAACTATTCCATCTCATCAAGCTTTTGTGAGTGTCAAAAGACCCCGACCCCACAATTCCCAACTTTTCCGCTTCTTCCATACCACCAAAGCCAAATCCGGCCCAGATTACGTTTCCAGTAATACTAACACCTATTCATCTCCTGGATTTGATCAACCGTACACTGAAGCCAAAAGCCAGCCTTCAGTTTAACAAAAGTATAGTATACAACCACTTTAATCGCTAAAACTTCTTCGTTCAGGTAGCAGTGGAAAATGGTATCGGCTGGGGAAACTTCAGTCTTACCGAAAAAGCAGGATTTGTTCCGGGCACTTACACCATCTATGCCTATACCAACTGGCAGCAAAATTTTGGGCAGGGGTATTTTTTCAGCAAAAACTTTTACATTACCGGTAGTGGGGAAGATAGCTGGTTTGTAAATGAAAACGTCAACTTACCGGCTGGTAAAAGTGATTCCGTTCAAGTGAAGTTATCGTTTAACGACATCAGCAAGATGCCGGACGCTCATAAAATGCTCCGATTACATGTAATATCAGGCAATAAACAGCTGCTCAAACGAACCATGCAAACCGATGACAACGGGATGGTTGATCTTAATGTTAAACTGCAGGACAATCCTGCTGGCTTAAGTATAACAGCCGAAAGTGTACCGGAGGGCAGGAAAGCGATAATACCGGTAAGATTAAACTCATCACAGAATGCCGATCTCCAATTTTTACCGGAGGGGGGGGTACCTCATTGCAAATTACAATGCACATATAGGATTTAAAGCAATTGGTAAAGATGGAAAGGGACTCGACGTTTCAGGGATAATCACCGGGCGCGATCAAAAACAGGTAGCTGAATTCAGGTCCGGTCGCTATGGCATAGGTAGCTTCGACCTCCCAGTGCAAAATGGAGAAAGCTACTTGGCAAAAGTAACCCTTCCCGGCGGTTTAATAAAAGAATATCCATTACCGGTTGTCAAACCTTCCGGCACTGGAATCAGCATAAGAAATTCATTACAGAGCGATTCTTTAGAAATCGCTGTTTTTGCCACAAATGATGTATCCGTTTCGGGCAATAGTTATTTTTTGGTAGGAACAGCGCGCGGTGTTGTATGTTATGCTGCAATTTTGAATTTTAATAATGGCGGCCTCATCAAAAGAAAGGTCGCGAAAAGTTTATTTCCCTCCGGGATAGCCCGTTTTACGGTGATGACCGCCGATAAAAGGCCTGTAAATGGGCGTGCCATTTATGTAGAAGGTCAAGATAGGTTTAAGATTCAATTAAAAACTGACCGCCCCGACTACGCACCTTTTGACAGCGTAGCCGTGAATATAAAAGTAACGGACAAACAGGGTAAGCCCTGCCTGGGAAACTTTTCTTTATCGGTTACTGATGATGCATTGGTTTTTAACGATACTTTAAACAATAAAAACATACTCAGTCAAACATTGCTGGCATCCGAGCTAAACGGCTATGTTGATCATCCCGGCTACTATCTTTTAAATAAAACGCCGGAATCGCGCAAGGCGTTGGATGACCTGTTACTTACACAGGGCTGGACTGGATATGATTGGAAACAAATATTTAACCCGCCGCCAACGTTATACCGGCCAGTATTTACTTTTGCGGTATCGGGCCACGTTTTAAACCTTTTCAATAAGCCGGTAAAAAACACCAACGTGCTATTGTTCTCTAAGCGCCCTGAAATTTTGAGCGATACGCTTACCAATAGCGAAGGCAGATTTGTTTTCGATCATTTTCCACGTATCGATACCCCAATATTTGTTTTAAAAGCCGTAAATAAAAATGGGAAAAGCTTCAATGTCAACATTTCTGTCGACGAAGAAAAAACACCTGAATTTAAAGATATTGGTTCCCCACCACTTATGCCGTGGTATGTAAACAGCGACACCACCCTGATCAATTACACCAGGAACAATACATTGCTCCAACAACAAGATTATACTTCAGTTGGCAGGCGCTTACTCAAGGAAGTCAAAATAGTCGCGAAAAAAATAGTTAAGGGCTCACAAAATTTAAACGGAGCGGGGGGGCTGATTTGGTGATCGATGAAAGAGCATTAGAAAAAACGCTAAAAAAGACCTGGTTGCAGTTACTCGAACAAGAGGTTAAAGGTTTTCGCGAAATGGATTTATTACCTCATTACCCGCGATGGTACTATATGCATTTTAAAAAAGTAATGTTTGTGGTTGATGGAATCTTTTTAAATGATGTTTTGTGCTGAAGTATTCATCCCGGTTCTTTCCTATGTCAAAATCTGATGACCTGGCGTTTGTTGAAATCACAACCCGCTCCGGCCGAGGGCCGATTATTGATAATACACCCGGCATTTATCTTTATAAACCATTAGCCATGAGTTGGCCTGTACAGTTTTACAAACCAAAATACAGGGTAAAAGATAGCGTTGAGCATCTGCCTGATCTGCGCTCTACGATCAACTGGGAACCAAATATCATAACCGACGCGAACGGAGAAGCAAAAGTCTGGTTTTATGCGGCCGGAAAACCCGCTACTTACACCGTCATTATTGAGGGAACCGATATGAATGGCGGCCTCGGATACAAGACCGGAAAGATCACCATTGGAACGAAAAAGAATGTCAGATGATACCCCCAAAAAAATACTCCTGATCGTTTGCTACTATGGTAAACTTCCATGGTATTTCAGGTACTTTATCCATTCCTGTAAGTACAATGCCACAATAGATTTCCTGATCATTACAGATGATACGACATATAAAAGACCGATACCAGATAATGTACGTTTTGTTTATAAAACGCTCAAGGACCTAAGCAGCTTGGTCTGTGCAAAAATGGGTTTTGAGGTAGCGATCCTTTATGGGTATAAACTCTGCGATTTTAAACCGGCTTATTGATTTATATTCTCAGAATTTATAAGTCAGTATGACTTTTGGGGGCACTGTGACATTGACATCATCTTCGGTGATATACGCGCATTTATAACGGATGATTTACTGGATAACCATGACCTGATAAGCGTTCGGCATGATTGGCTTTCCGGATGCTTCCTGCTATATAAAAACATTGAAAAAATAAACCTGCTTTTCAGACAGAGCAGGAATTACAACCATGTATTTACCAGTGAGAAGCACTATTGCTTTGACGAAACCAACTTTGCGCACGATGAATTTACGGCCGGCAAAACCTATGAGGAGATCCATACGGAGATCGAAAGCATGACGCATGTGGTGAAGCGGCTGGAAGCCGAAAATGAAATAGCCCCGTTTTTCGATTTCTTTATTATCGAGGGATTGCCGGGTAAATTAAGATGGGACCAGGGAAAAATGTTTTACCGTAACAGATACGAGGTGCTTTTTTACCACATGATCTATTTTAAATATAAGTGCATACCGAAACGCGACACTTTTATCCCGGATAGTTTCACGATCACCCCAACCAGAATCATTCACGCCTCAAAATCCAGGTCGTTAGATACGCGCTCTGTCAAGTAAGAATAGCATGAGTTACGGTGTAATCGTTCATTTGGATTAGCTGATCGTTAAACATAATGCCTCCTTCATTACATAAAATATGCCAATTCCTAAGAACAATAAGCCGAATAATATTGGGGCACGAAAAGTGTTTTATGACTGGCTGGAAAAAGAAAGTTAAAACTGTCAGCGGCACCGATATAAAATGGTTCCCATATTTTCATTACGGCTGCGGTCAGCAAAACCGTATTCAATTAATAAGGTGAACGTATCAAATACCTGGCTGCGTTCGATCGTCCAATCTGATTTTCTTAATTGTAAGATGAAGGATTCCGGATCTATAGGTTCCTTCAGGACGAAGAAAGCCCGCCATATACGGCGCTTGACCAGAAGTTCTCGGGCTTGATCTTTATTGGTCTGTTTGTAAATCATCTGCTGCAAATAAGGGGATCAGTATTCTCTTTTAAAAGGAGTATCGATAGAAAGGCAATATGTTTCTGTAGAAACCCCAGTGGAGCAATTAGGGAAACTTTGCTTTTGAAAATAAAAGGCAGTACTTTGTAATGTGGTATATCGGTCTCTACTTACGCGTTTGCGATCCCTCATCTTCTCTGTACACTTTGCGGTGTTACTGGGCTTATTGGTTTTTACCTGTATCCCGCTGACCATCACCTCTTCGTTACCCATACAGATCTGGATCAAGCAATTAGCTTTATACGCAGCCCTGGTTGGTGTATTTTACCTCCATCTCCGCTTACTTATACCCAAGCTGCTTTACAACAGCCGAGGGGGGACATTTGCACTGCTCGTTTTTCTGATCTGCATTACCGCAGCGTTGTTAAACCACCAGGCTGATAAATTAATGGACCTGCCTGGATTGATCCGCAGATATGCTCCCAAAGGACCCGCGGACGGCCGTAATACGCCTGTAGGCGACCTCAGTATTATGATTATTACGATGATCGTCATCGGGATCGCTATCATCATATCGGTCACCCGGAAAGTGCAGGAAGATCAGTTAAAGAAAAAAGCCCTGGAGAATGACCGCATCGCAGGGGAACTGGCTGTCCTGCGGTCGCAGATCAACCCGCATTTTTTCTTCAATGTATTACATACCATTTACGGGCTAACCGAGATCGATACAGACAGGGCGCGCGAAGCAATTTACACCCTGTCGCACATGATGCGCTATGTTTTGTACGAGACCCGGCAGCAGGTAACCACCTTGGAAAAAGAATTAAACCTGATCGACAGCTATCGGCAGTTAATGCAGTTACGCCTGCCGGAACATGTAACGGTTATTTTTAATAGGCCTGAAGGCCCGGTTAACGTACCGCTTTCGCCGATGCTGCTGCTGCCGTTTGTGGAAAATGCCTTTAAGCATGGCATAAGTACGGTACAGCCGAGCCACATTTATATATCAGCACAATTATGCCGGGAATCTTTGCGCTTTGAAGTACGCAATACTTTATTTCCTGAAACGTCTAAGGAAACGGACGAGGGCAGCGGGATAGGCCTGGCCAATACGCGCCGACGTCTAGACCTCATCTACCCAAACAAATACCAGCTCACTGTTAAGGAAAACCGCGAACTTCAGGAATTCAGGATCGAACTTCAAATATCACTCGCATGACCATTCACTGTATCGCCGTTGATGATGAGCCGGTAGCTTTAGAAATGATCGTAGCTTACATAGCTAAAACCCCATTCCTAAAACTGGTCAGTAAATGTGCCAGTGCCATGAAGGCCATGACCGCTCTGGATGAACATCCTGAAGTTCAGCTTGTTTTTTTAGACATTAAGATGGCCGACCTGAATGGTCTGGAATTTGCCGGAATGCTTAATAGCGGTGACAACAGGCGATCGGCCCGCATTGTTTTTACAACCGCTTTTGATCAGTACGCGCTAGACGGGCACAAGCTGGCCGCGTTGGATTATTTATTAAAACCATTCAGTTTTGCGGATTTTACACGTGCCGCTAACCGTGCGCTGGAGTATTTTACTTTGCTGGAGCAAGGTCACGAGCCGCAGTACCTGCATGTATACACCAATTACCAACAGATACGCATCGATATGGCACAGATCCTTTATGTGGAAAGTATGGCTGATTACATCAAGATATTTCTGGCAGACCATCCAAAACCAGTGCTGACGCTGATGGCCTTAAAAGTGGTGGAACAAAAACTGCCCGCCACCCATTTTGTGCGCCTGCATCGCTCGTTCATCGTGGCCAAAAGTAAAGTTACCGCCGTAACCAAAGCATCCGTGCAGGTTGGCCGGGTTGCCATCCCGGTATCAGAATCTTACCGGGAGGCATTCGGCAATTTTATGAAAAGCTGGCGTCAGCCTGGTTCCTAATCATTTCACTTTTTTGATCACGTAACTCATATCGCCCATCGGGCCGCCTTTCATGTATAACACGATCTGGTCAGCGCTTTTTACCTTGCCAGTCATTTTAAACTGCTCATCCATGATAGGGAGTGTAAATGCTAAGCTGTCGTCCTTGAACCAGCCATCGGTTAACTGAATGGTATTGCCGTCCGGTCCTTTGGTGCTTCCGCTCAGCTTTTGTCCATCCACTTTGAGATCATAGGCGACCTCTATTTCATCATTGACGAAACCTTTCCAATGGCCGCTGATATCAGTAGCTGCATAGACGAATGTTACGATAGCCATCGCCATCACGCTGGGGATAAGTTTTTTAATTTTCATGATTTTAGGTTTATTGGTGAATGTTAAATTTATTCATAGCGCAAAGCCTCTATCGGATCAAGCTTGGAAGCTTTCAGGGCGGGATAGTAACCAAAGAAAACGCCGATTACTGTACAAAATCCAAACGCTTCAATGATTGATGCTTTATCGATGATCGGCTCCCAGTGAAGTGCGTTAGAAATAACGAATGCCAGGGTTTCGCCGATCAAAATGCCGATGAGACCGCCGGTAACACTGATGATGATGGCCTCGGTTAAAAATTGATTCAGGATATCCCTCCCCCGGGCACCAACAGCCATGCGCAGGCCGATCTCTTTTGTACGTTCTGTTACCGATACGTACATAATATTCATAATGCCAATTCCACCAATGATCAGCGATATAGCCGCTATGGCGGTCAATAGCGCGGTCAGCAACGTGGTGATTGAGCTGAGTGTTTGGATCAGCTCGGCTTGCGTACGTACGGTAAAGTCATTATCCTGGCTCGGACGGAGACGGTGCGTCTTACGCAATATTTTTTCCATTTCATCGGCCGCAGCCTGTGACAGATTTTCTGATTTGGCGGAGGCATTAAAACTGCCGAAATAAATGGATGCGATGATCCTTTTCTGAACAGTGGTATAGGGTGCCAGGATAATATCGTCCTGGTCCTGTCCGAATGTATTTTGCCCTTTTTTGTTCAATATGCCGATGACCTGGAATGGGATTTTGTTAAAACGGATGATCTTGCCGATGGGATCAACTCCTTTGTGAAAAACATTATCTACCACGGTTTGGCCCAGCAGGCAAACTTTGCCGTAAGTATGTACATCGCGATCACTGAACATCTTGCCGTCTTTGAGCGATATGTTTTTGATGGCAAGATACTCCCCGCTCACGCCTTCGATGGTGGTCGGCCAGTTGAGCGAACCATTTATCGCCTGTCCTTTAGATTGTGATGATGGCGATAGGGCATTTATATAAGTGGATTCCTTTTTTAAGGCAACAAAATCCTTTTCGGTCAGTGTTTCAACGTTGGCACCCTGCAAACGTGCGCCGCCCGGCGCATTGCTATTGGGCATTACCATTACCAGGTTAGACCCCATGCTGGACAGCGAATTGTGTATACTGGCGGTAGAGCCTGCGCCAATCGCGCCGATCGTGATAACCGCAGCCACCCCAATAATAATACCCAACATGGTAAGTACAGCCCTTAACTTATTGCGTTGCAGAGCCAGTAGAGCCAGCCTGATCAGATTTAAAATTTTCATACTAATAATCTTCGGTTATGGGCAATGCTGCCAGCATGTCTTTAGCTGAGCGGACCTGCTGATTAACTTGATCTTTCACCACGCGACCATCCTTAAGTACGATCGTACGGCTGCTGAATGCGGCGATGTCCGGTTCGTGGGTCACAAAAACAATGGTTTTGCCCTGGTTTTGATTCAGGTCCTGCATCAAAGCCATAATCTCGTATGATGTACGGGTATCCAAATTACCGGTGGCTTCGTCTGCCAGGATCATCACCGGCTCGTTCACCAGCGCGCGGGCTATAGCTACACGCTGCTGTTGGCCGCCTGACATTTCGTTAGGCAGGTGGTTCATCCGGTCGCCCAGTTTTACAGCTTTCAGCGCGGCTGCGGCGCGTTCCCGGCGCTCTGCGGCCGTGACCGTTGAGTTATAAAACAACGGCAGTTCCACATTTTCTAATGCTGTAGTCCTTGGCAGCAGATTGTAGGATTGAAATACAAAACCGATCTTCTCATTACGAAGTTTGGCAAGTTGGTCCCGGTTTTGCTCGCGTACAGAGACGCCATCAAGCAGGTAACTTCCGCTGCTGGGTTTATCCAGGCAACCCAAGGTATTCAGTAAGGTGGTTTTACCTGATCCGCTGCTTCCCATAATCGTGACGAATTCGCCGGCAAATACGTCAAATGTTACACCTTTAAGTGCCCGTACGATTTCCGATCCCATCTGGAACTCTCGTTTAATTTCCTGTAATTCTAAGATCTTTTTCATCACGGCTTTTTGTTTTTATCAGCACCGCCCGGGCTCGGCAAAATAGATGTGCCTATTTCCGCTTGTACAGGAACAGGCAGCGAGGATACTACTGTATCTTTTACAGATAATCCCGATAGAATCTCAGCATGTGTATTGTCATCAAGCCCGTAACGCACGGAAGTTTGGATCAGCTCTTTTCCTTTTTTTAACCATACGCTTCCTGGTTTTCCAGGGCCTTTAACAGCATTACCACTATTTACCTGCGTCATCGGTTTCAATGTAAACCGTTTCCTTAGCGAAGAATCTGGAGCAAAATTCAGCGACTTGGAACTTATTATCAAGGCGTTATTCATCTCTTTGGTATAAACGTTGATGTTGGCAGTCATCCCGGGCTTAAGCATCAGGCTGTCATTAGGGGCATAGATTACGGTCGTATAGGTCACCACGTTTGATGTGGTTTTTGGGTGCAGGCGAATATCAGATACCGTCCCTTTAAATACGTCATCGATATAGGCATCCACGGTAAAGCTTACCCGGTTGCCCTTTTTTACATTACCGATATCAGCCTCGTCTACATCTGCCTGTACCTGCATTTTCGAAATATCTTTTGCGATAACAAATAGCGTGGGTGTGCTGAATGCCGCCGCAACGGTTTGGCCGAGGCTCACGCTTCGCGAGAGCACCACACCATCTACCGGCGAATAAATATCTGTGTAAGACAGGTTTTTTTCGGCCGAACGCAGCGCCGCAGAAGCATTATCCACCGCCGCTTTAGATGAATTAAAATTATTTAAAGCCGATTCAAAATCCTGTTTACTGATAGAACCGCTGCTATACAAAAGCTTTTGCCTGTTATAAAAATTCTGGTTGTAGACCAATTGGCTTTGCTGTGTGCGAAGGGTAGCGCTTGCCTGATCGACCGTTGCCTGTAACAGCGATTTATCCAGCTGTGCCAATAACTGGCCCTTTTTTACTTTGGAATTGAAATCGGCATTGATCACTTTTACGATGCCTGATACCTGGGTACCCACCGCCACTGTATCAACCGGCTGAATAGTGCCCGTCGCGGTAACTGTTTGGGCGATATAACCATAAGAGGGTACTTCGGTGGGCAGCACCACCGGTTTTTCTTTCTTTTTTGTACTAACAAACCAAATACCGCCAACCACTATAATGATGGCAGCGATAACGAGTATTCTTTTTGTATTTTTTTTCATAATAGTCGTGCGCGGTTAAAGTTTGACAGGGGTGCCTTTGTAGAATTCGTAGATCTCTATGGTGAGGGCGGCGTTGTATTTAGCCTGGATGTATTGCTGCAGAGCCTGCGTATACAAGTTTTTTTGTTGCAGGAAATCAACCATGTTTACGATACCTGCTTTTAATTGCTCATTAGCTACCCGGTAAGTTTCCTGGTTGTATTTAAAGGCCTCGGCAGCCGCATCGTACTGATTTTGCGAATTCACTACATTGATGTAAGCCTTTTCAATGTTAAGCGCAAGGGTCGTTTTAGTGTCTTTTAGCGAAAGCTTAGCCTGAGCAATATTGATTTTAGCTTCGGCCCTGTTCACCTGGTTAACTTTGCGCGTTAAAATAGGGATGGACAGGCTAAGGCCAATCTGCTGGTTGAAGCCGTTGTTCAACTGGTTAAAATAACCGCTACCTGCACCTTGATAGCTGCTGCCCACAAAACCCGAAGCGGTAAGGGTTGGCAGGTAGCCGGACTTGGCTTTTTGCAGGCCGAACTCTGCCGATTTAACATACAATTCGCCGTTTTTTACCTCCGGGCGGTCTTTAAGCGCAGTTTTTTGAACGGCCTGCAGATTATCTACCGCTTTTTTAGAAATGATGGTATCCGGAGTGATCACATCGAAGGTTGTAGCGCTCAGTTGAAGAAGCTGTTTCAGGCTGATCAGGTCCTGGCGTTGGGCGTTTTCGGCGGTAACCAATGTATATTTATCGTTTGCCAGTTGGGCCAGTAGCTGGGCAACATCCTTTTGTGCGATGCTGCCGGCATCCAGGCGTTTTTTCGCTCTTTCCACCTGTGCCAATGAGGTAGCGACCACATTTTGCTGATAAATAATGGTTTCTTTATCCAGTAAAACATTGAGATAATATTGGGTGATCTGTAGCGTCAGGTCATTTACCTGTTGCAGGATATTGAGGTTGGCACGCTCTACTTCTACGTTCTTTTGCTGGATATCGCTTCTGATGTAACCGCCCTGGTAAAGGGTCCATGATGAGTTAAGGCCATAAGATCCCGAACCATAAACTCCTGCGGTCTTTGCGTTAGACAGATATTGCGTAGCTGAACCATATAAATTGGGTAAAGCAGACGCCCTGGAAAGTATCAGTTCCTGCTGGCTGGTTTGCTGACTGAGCCGCGCGCTGCTCACTTGAATGTTATTTTTTTTGGCATAATCCAGACAGGTTTGCAGATCCCATTTAACAACCCGCAAGCTGTCCTGGGCAAATGCTGCTAACCCGTTGATCAGGCAACTAAAAAATAAAGAAATTATCTTTTTGGTCATGTGCGATGATGCTTCTTTAAGGGCAAAGGAATAATATAAAGCCTGTAAAAAAAACAAGTGCCGATACTAAAGCGATTTGTATCGACGCTTCCACTTTTAGCACACTATCTGCAATAACATTTCGGTACGGAATCTCACATTTCCATAGTTAATTATATATGATCACATATAGTGTTACCGTTGAAGAGTTGGTTGAATCTATTTCCGGATATTTTGCCCCGATCTGTATACAGCATTACCTACAGCGTTAAACCGTTTTTTTGAGGGGCTTCTTTTGTTGGTGATTTGCGAAGAAGGCCGCTTAGCTCGTTAGCCTTCGATATTATTACGCATCAAATACATTATTACTTGTGATAACACTCTGAATAAGTGTTATATGCTAACCTGAAAACTAAACGCCATTAGCCAAATGGCTTGGCTGTTATGCGTTTATATTTAATCAATCAAGATCTATAGCAAGTTCCGCTGTAAATATCATTCCGTTAGAAACTGCCTTTAGCCGGTGCCTGTGTGGATAAAGAATATCTAAACGTCTTTTTAAATTTTTAAGACCGATACCAGTATTTTCATCGCATGGCTGCTCTGGGCGTACAATATCGTTGATAACGCAGAACTGTAATTGATGCTGGTTTGATACTTTTAAGGTAATAAAAATAATCGTTTGATCAGATGCACCAGTACCATACTTAAACGCGTTTTCTACTAAAGAGATCAAAAGCATGGGGCCGATAAAGAAAGAGGAATAGTCGCCCTCCATTTCTATTTTTACTGTAACTTCTTTTCCAAAACGCAATAGCTGCAATTCAATATAACTTCTTAAATATTCAACTTCCTTACTAAGTGGCGCTCTGTTGTCATCACTCTCATAAATCATATAGCGCATAAGCTGCGAAAGGTTCACAATAGCGGGCTCTAACAGAACTGATCTTTTTCTCGCCAGTGATGTAAGGTTATTCAAAATATTAAACAAAAAATGTGGGTTGATCTGTGAGCGTAAAAAACTAAGCTCGGTTCGTAAATGCACGGTCTCGCGCTCCTTTATAAATTCCAAACGCTTGTTGTTATCCAGAATAATACGGTAACAATAACTGCATAACAAGGCGATAGCAGGCGGAAGCACATGCATAAAAGCAACCGGCCCAACGCCCAATGGAGGGCCAAACGGTGGTCGTCTGCCGGCATTGTGCCCTTTCAATGCGGACCACCTGTTACCCATTGGTGGTGAAAACTCATTAGGCGACCCCATTGCTAGTGGTTCCCTGAAAAACCACCAGTATATCCAGTAACACAACAATGAAGCACAAAGTGATAAAAGATAAATGATCCAGCCTCTTTTTTGAAGCAGCGGATACAACACATAAGTATGTATATAAAATAGCACTAGCAGCAGGATATTGGAGATAACGATATTGGTGATATACCGCTGGCGCATTTCATCCGGAATGTTGTCCGGTGCGTTAATAAAGGGCAGTACCAGCAATAGGAACCATACCAGCACCGGCATAAAATTATAGAACCACAATAGTGGTGTTGGCTTCGTCATGTCGCAAATAATGTTTAAAATACAATGATGTACAAAAACAGTCGACCAATAGCCTTATTGAAGCGACCAAACGCGTTAAATAATGTTAAATAAAGCAGGAATTGCTGTTGCATGCAGTTTATTTGAATAATGCAACCGCTAATGGTTGCCAAGGTAGATATGCGATGTATAATTATTGATGACGAGCCCCTTGCCCTGGAGCTTTTAGAAGACAATATAAAACAGGTTACCCGCCTGCAGCTGGTAGCAAGTTGCCGATCGGCTGCACAGGCCATGCAGGTATTACAAGAGCAGCAGGTAGACCTGGTATTTTGTGATATAGAAATGCCGGGGCTAACAGGGCTGCAACTGGTAAAAAGCCTCAGCCAAAAACCAATGGTGATATTTGTTACCGCCTATCATGAATTCGCGCTTGATGGGTTTGAACTGGATGTGGTAGACTACCTTTTGAAACCCGTACCTCTTGAACGCTTTTTAAAGGCCTGTAATAAGGCGCTGCATTTGTTCAACATGCAGAACCGCGCTCTTCCTGTGCCGTCGCAAAACAGGGACCATTTGTTTGTATATGCCGATTATAACCTGGTACGGATCAACCACGGAGAGATTACTTATATAGAAGGTTTGAAGGATTATGTTAAACTGCACCGCACAGGGGCCAAACCTGTATTATCACGCATAACCATAAAAGCGCTTGAAGAACAGTTGCCTGCCGAGCAATTCTTCCGTACGCACAAGTCGTATATCGTAAATTTAGGCTATGTACAATCCGTACGTAAAGGCCGCATTAAATTGGATGGTGCAGAAGTGCCCTACACTGATAATTACAAGGAAGTTATTAGCCGAATGACCGGTAAGGCATTTTAACTGCTGCACAAGTAGTCCTTTGGTCTACATTATATCGTGCTTCATCTCATTTATTTGACAGTAGCATTTACATCCTGCACATTAGCGCCATCATGCTAATTTGATGGATATAAAACTACGCTACACTTTCATATTTATTTGTTTAACTACAGCTGCCTTTGGGCAAAAAACCACGCAGGAAAAACTAAAAAAAATCCAGGTCGATCATTTTTATACCTGTACGCTGGATCTGTTGATGGATTCACTGGCTACTACCTATGACATCCCCATAGTATTTGAACGCGACTCGCTGGCGAAGCTGGATGTTACCGAACATTTTTTTGATGAATCGCTTAAAGACGTCTTTAAATTTGTTTGCCGGGCAAATAATTTACAATACTGGGTAGAAAATGACGGCACTATTTATATACTGCAGCAACCCGATGACCTGGAAAGGCTTAAACGCAAATACGCGCTCAACCAAACGGCGCGCGTTTTTAAACCAGTTATTGTCGCTGCTGCCAAACACCCGCCCAAACATTTCATGTTCGCTTTAACAGGCAAGGTTACCGATCAAAAAACAGGGGAAGCACTCCCCGGGGCCAACGTCCGCATCAGGGGCACAGACCTGAGCAGCCTTACCAACACCAGCGGCAATTTTACTATATTGAATGTACCTGCCGATACTGTTGTTGCCGAAGTATCCTTTGTAGGGTATCAGCCGGATGTTTTCCGATTAGATAGCACAAGTATACAAGGCACGGTCAGCTTTTCACTATACCCTTCTATAAATACCCTTAGCCAAGTTGTCATTAGTGCCACCAAAAAGGGTGTTTTAAATACCGACAGCAAAAAAGTAAGCGTATTACAATTAACACCAGCCCTGTTAGATAAGCTCCCCAATATTGGTGAAAAGGACATTATGCGGTCCTTTCAACTAATGCCTGGTATCAGTGCCACTAACGAATCCTCATCAGGCATTTATGTGCGTGGGGGCACCCCTGACCAAAACCTGGTTACTTTTGATGGCATTACCATTTACCAGGTGGACCACCTGTATGGCTTCTTTAGTGCCTTTAACAGCAATGCTATACGCGATGTAGAACTTTATAAAGGCGGGTTTTCGGCTAAGTATGGTGGCCGCCTGTCAAGCGTTACGGAGATAAGGGGAAAAGATGGCAATAAAAAGGAGGCTAATATAGGCGGCGACATCGGCCTGTTAAGCACAAATATATATGCCGAAACTCCTATAGGCACAAAATCGTCCGCCTTGGTTGCTTTCAGGCGTTCTTACCAGGGGCCACTTTATAATAAACTGTTTGGACAGTTTAACAGCAACGAAGCCAACACCAGTGCCGCCCCGGGGGGCTTTGGCGGCGGAAGCGGAATGGGGGGCGCAATGGGGGGGGGCGGGTTTAATAACCAGACCACCCCCTCATCTTACTTTTATGATGTCAACGCTAAATACACTTACACCGCTTCAGCAAAAAATACCTTTACTTGGAGCATGTATAGTGGTGCTGACAACCTAAATAACAGCAGGGATATGACATTGCCCGCATTCCAAACCTCGTCAAGCAGCGATATTAACATCACTGATGAGACCCATTACGGCAATTTTGGCACCAGCCTTAAGTGGATAACTTCACCGCGACAAAAACTGTTTGGTAGTACCGTACTCAGTTATTCCGAGTTTTATAGCGACAGGAACCGCGGTACAACCGGCAGCTTTACGGATAGCGACACCACCGTATCAATCAACAACGGCATTATAGAAAATAATAAACTCCGCGATGCGGGGATCAAGTCGGATTGGGAATGGAACGCGGCATCAAAATATAAAATATTGTTCGGAGGCTTTGCCTCTGACCTGAAGATAGACTATAAATATACGCAAAATGACACCAGCGTACTTATTAACCAGCATAATACGGGAATAACCGCGGGCGGCTACACGGAGGTAGAGTATGAGCCTAATAATAAGTGGCACATTCAGCCGGGTTTACGGGCAACGTATTTTTCTCCTACCGGTAAGTTTTATGCGGAACCGAGGCTATCGGCCATATACCACCTTAGCGACAACATTAACATTAAAGGCGCTACCGGCAGGTTTTACCAGTTTACAAACCGCGTAATCCGCGAAGATGTAAGCGGGGGCGATCGCAACTTCTGGGTACTTTCCAACAATAGCAGTATCCCGGTTGGCGTTGCAGATCATTTTATACTGGGCACCAGCTACGAAACCGGCAAGTTCCTGTTCGATATCGAGGCTTATTACAAAAACCTTAACGGCCTTACAGAGTATACTTTACGGCAATCGGGTAGCGCAGGAGGCGCGGGCCCCTCTCCTGGTGGCGGTTTCGGCATGGGTGCCGGTGGAACCCAACAAAGCAACAGCATTTCACAGAACTTTTACAATGGATCGGGATATACCAAAGGGATCGAATTTTTATTGCAAAAGAAAACAGGTTCGTACACCAGTTGGATAAGCTATACCCTGGCAGAGGCAAAAAACAAGTTCGACGTGTATGGCAATACTTATTTTTCGGCTGCGCAGGACATCACACACGAGTTTAAATCCATTAATATGTATCACCTGCAGCGCTGGAGCTTTGCCGCCACTTTCATTTTCAGCACGGGGCACCCCTATACCGCGCCTGCCGGTGCTTACACCGTAAATACGCTCGACGGAAATAAGATCAGTTACTTATCAGTAAGCGAAAAAAATGGTGAACGTTTACCCGCTTACCACCGGCTAGACCTTTCAGCCACCTATGACCTGCTTAAAACCGATGCAAGTAAGATCGGGAGCATCAGCTTCTCCTTTTTTAACGTGTACAATCACCGCAACACTTGGTATAACGAATATTATATCCGAGGTAGCCAGGTGGTTACTACAACCATTAAGTATCTGGGCTTTACGCCCAACATTACGCTCAGTCTTAAACTAAAATAATGATCCGTAAATTAACATATTTGTCGCTGTTAATGGTGATAGCCATTGGTTCATGCAAAAAAGACAATTCGGCTACAGTGGCCAACAAGCCTGTAGTAATAAGCTACCTGTTGGCCGGCCACCCGGCTACCGTTAAGGTTTATCAGCAAAAAGCATTTAGTGAAACTGCGGTGTATGGCGCGCTTATAGGTGGTTTAAAACTACAGTTGTCAAACGGCGTGCAAACAGTTAACCTTACTGAGATCACTACCGGTACCTATACATACATTGATTCGGCATTTTTAGAAACAGGCAAAACATATACCCTGCAATTTGCCTATAATAACAATACGGTTACGGCTACCACTTTAATCCCGGAGACAACCAGCGGTTATATAGCATCCCGGACAAATTTCTCGATACTGTATTCCGGTACAATAGAAGAAAGATCGGCAGTTGCAGTGAGATTTTCCTGGAATAACCCGGACTCTCTTTACCATGCTCTGGTTTTTAAATTTGATGAAGCAAATACCTATGCCAACGCAAGCGGGAATCTTCCTTCAAATTTTACAATTGATACAAAAAAAGCGGAGGCTGTTGATATTACCTACAGGCAGTTCCGGTATGCTGGTTTTTACAGCGTTATACTGTTTACCGTCAATAAAGAGTACAGTGAAATATTAACCAGTAATACCAACACCTCCTCACAACGGCTTGATAACCCGCCAGGGAATATTAAAAACGGTTATGGTATTTTTACGGGCATGCAGGCCGACACCATCAGGTTAAAATTAACGTATTAAAACATCACACGAAAAAGGATCAGCTCAAACTATTTATAAGTACATCCAGCCTAGTGCCTATCTAAATGGTTCGGATAACCACCCAGATCCAAAGGTAGCTATCTTTTCGCACATTATTGTTCGTATGATGGTAATTGGATATGGCAATCATTAAAGTGCTACGCTTCGATCTTTGATCCGCTTCGCAGCGCCTCCATGATCAAAGTTCCGGATGCCATCCAGTCGAATTATCTTATCAAGTTCTATATTATAACCCGTGCTTTGAAGCTTTGCGATATCCGATTGATCGGTAGTCATGATATCTCCGGGTGTTTTTATTAAATAAAGCCAAATTCAAAACGATTTCAGGTCATACTTCCATGAATATTCAATAACAATTCTTTCATTTACTTTTATAGATTAACTGGTATTCAATGGCATCCTTTTTTATTCCGGCCCGACAATTTTTGCCGTGGTCAGGATGGCGTAAAGCTGCATGAAAATTGGAGACTTTTTCGGGACTAAGTTTATAGTAGGGGTCAGTTAATCATATTTCCTGCCCGTTTTCCTTGTGTATGAATACACGGGGTAGTATTTCTGCTGATAACATGGTTTATTACTCTTGGTTAAACGATTGTAGTGCCTGTGCATACTGCTGTTGCTTGAGTTCGAAGTCGGCTTTCTTCTTTCCAGTTCGGCTTGTTTTTCAGGGTAACCTTTAAGTCTGCATTCTGATTGATTCCAGTTGGTATCCATATTTCTAATATTAATCTCTCTGCGTGAATTTTCTTTCTTGTTTTTTATAAAAAATATTACATAGTTTTGATAGCCTTTTATAATTGTATCGGTTTTGTTACCGGACGAAAAAAATCTACCATATATTATGATGTACACTTCAATGAACGATATGGAATTGGTAGACCTGCTTAGGTCTGGCAACCAGCATGCGTTTGCTGAAATTTACGAACGTTATTTCGGGGCACTCTACCTGCACGCTTTTAATCGTTTGGGAGATAGGGACGAGGCCAAGGACCTTGTGCAGGAACTCTTTTCTTACCTATGGTCAAAAAGAAGCACCCTGGCACCCAAAACCAATTTTTCCAATTATCTGTACACCTGGGTAAGAAACAATGTTCTTAACGCCATTGCCCATAAACACGTCGAAGAGAAATACCGGACCGTTCTGGCTGCCCGGATTGATACGGCCGAATCGATTACGGATTATCGGGTGCGCGAGAGGCAACTGGCTGCTATTATAGAACGGGAGGTGCAAGCCCTGCCGCCAAAAATGCGCGAAGTATTTGAGCTTAGCCGTAAATATAACCTCAGTTATAAAGAAATAGGCGAGAAGCTGAACCTAACCGAGCAATCGGTAAGAAGCCATGTTAAAAATGCCTTAAAGATCCTGCGCATAAAGCTGGGCATTGTGCTTTTTATTTTCTTTATATTTTATAAATAATTTTTGCATTTCATTACCCCCATGGCATATCCTTTCGCTGTCTATATATTAATTAGATATAGAAGAGATAAATGCAAAACCTAACCATAAAAGATCTATTAGCTAAATATAAGGCCGGTACTATATCTGCCGAAGAAATTGTTTTATTAGAAACCTGGTATTTGCAATGGAACCCGGAAAAGCAAGATCTTTCTGAAGAAGAGTTACTGGCCATAAAAGACGAGGTTTGGCGATCAGTTGTCCCCCGTAAGCAGTTTACCCTTAAACGCACATGGCCACGCATTGCTGCGGCAGCTTCTCTTTTACTTGTTATCTCATTATCTGCTTACTTCTTATCACACAAAAACCCGGCTGTTAAGCCAACACAAAGCATAGCGGTGCAAAAGCCGGATTTTAAACCTGGCGGCAATAAAGCCGTGCTTACTTTAGCCGATGGCAGGCAAATAGTCCTTAAAGATGCCGCTTCCGGTAAACTTGCAGAGCAAGGGGCGGTTGTGATCAGCAAAACTGCCGAAGGCAAGGTTATTTACGGAGCGCTTGTAGGCAATACTATAGCCGGGACCTCGGCATTTAATACCATGACCACACCGCGAGGCGGGCAATACCAGCTTAACCTTGCCGATGGGACAAAAGTATGGCTGAATGCTGCCTCGTCCATCACATTCCCGGTTGCTTTTGCAGGGACGGAACGGAAGGTTGTTGTAAATGGCGAGGCTTACTTTGAGGTTGCTCATGATTCCAGCAAGCCGTTCATCGTATCAACGTGCAACCAGGAGATAACCGTATTGGGTACGAACTTTAACGTAAAGGCCTATGATGACGACGCCGGGATAAGCACAACGCTGCTTGCCGGGAGCATCCGGATAAAGAACTTAACATCTGGTAAGGCTGATCTGCTAAGCCCGGGCCAGCAGGCAAAAATATATAGGGATAAAAATGAGATCAACATAAAAAAAGTGAATACTGACGATGTTATCTCGTGGAAGAATGGTTATTTTTTGTTTGATAACCAGGAGATAAAAAGCATCATGAAAATTATGAGCCGCTGGTATGATGTTGATGTAGAATATAAAAACTTAAACAAACACGATAGGTTTGGCGGCACTTTTTCGCGCTCGGCAAACATGTCCGAAATTTTAAATAACCTGGAACGCATAGGCAACGTCCATTTTAAAATGGAAGCCAAAAAAGTAATTATTTTAGATTAAGGCCAATCAATGATAAAACATAGTTCCGAAATCTAAAAAACCAATAATTCACAGTAATAAGTATAGAAAGGAGAAAAATATCGAAGAGAATTAGACAACAACCACAACACTTATTACCAAAAAAACCAAGGACGTTGGAGCGCCCCTGGTTCTCAGCACATGTGCTGTGTCAGGTAATGTTAATTAAAGCTAACCAATAGATTTAAATTAAACCTAACAATCAAATGTATAAAAAAATTACTGAATTACTTTTCAGGAGGGATTCCTATGTATATTCCAATTTTTTCCTAAAAATGAAGCTAACTTTCGTTTTACTCGTTCTTGCTTTTTTGCAGGTAAAAGCTGAGATATATGCACAAAAGGTCACCGTAGTTGCCCAGAATGCAACCATGACCGATATTATTGCGCAGATAAGAAGGCAAACCGACTATGACTTTCTCTATAATAACCAAACGCTGAAGGATGCTAGGCCAATAAGTATAAACGCTAACGACATCGATATAAAAAAAGTACTGGATATGTGCTTTAAAGATCAGCCTTTCAGTTATACTATTCGTAACAAAACAGTGCTGATTGTTGAAAGGCCGGGCAAAGGCACCATACTTCAGACCAGTGATGTAGAGGCCTTTCAAAAAATCACAGGTATCGTTAAAGACAGCAAGACCGGCGAACTGCTGGTAGGTGTAACTATCGGGGTACAGGGAACAAGCATCGGCACCAATACTAATGTTCAGGGTGGGTTCAGTATTGACGTACCGGGCTCAAACTCAATACTGGTATTCTCTTACATCGGCTACGAAACCCAGAAACTAACCGTTAATAACCAAACCAATATTGAAGTAAATTTAGTTAAAGCCGACACCAAACTTGAGGAGGTGGTTGTAGTTGGTTATGGTACAAGGGCAAAGGGCGCTATTACAGGGGCTATCTCTACCGTTAAAGCTGACGTTTTTGAGAACAGACCGGTCACCAATAGTTTTGACGCCCTGCAGGGAACGATACCCGGCCTGACTATTACCAAGGCAAGCGGTCAACCCGGCGGCGGTAACTTCGACCTTAAGGTTCGCGGCAATTCATCTATAAATGGTAATTCGCCGCTGGTTCTGGTTGACGGTATCCCCGGCGATATCAATACCATTAATACCAATGACATTGCTGAAGTAACCGTTTTAAAGGATGCGGCGGCGGCCATATACGGGGCCAGGGCAGCTGATGGTGTCATCATTGTGACCACAAAACGCGGCAGGAAAGGACCGCCGGAGGTTACTTACGCGGGTAATTTTGGTATAAAAACGCCAACCTACCTGCGCAAGATGATGAATACCCTCCAATACGCCGAGTTTGCTGATGAGGGCTTAAGGAATGTCGGTATTCCAGGTTTTCCGCAGGATGTTTTTGATAAAATAAAGGCCAATGCCGCCCCGGATCTGGATAAGGGCTGGAACTACGGTGTAACCAATTACCCTGGCTTCTACGGCTATACCGATTGGAATAAGGTGGTTTACAAAAGCTCGTCTCAACAGATCCATAACCTGGCCATATCCGGCGGCGGCGAGAATAATAACTACCTGGTTTCGGTAGGTTACAAAAGGGATAACGGGATCTTACGGTTTGGTGAAAATAAGTCTGATGGCTATAACCTTCGCTTGAATTACGATTTTCGCTTAAGCAGCAAGCTGGCTATAGAAACACGAACCAATTTTGATAACAGCGCTACAGTGACCCCTTCAGAAATAAATGGCGAAAGCCCTTTAAAAAACGTAACCAGGCAATTTCCTTATGCGCCGGTTTATAACCAGGTGGGGCAGTTTTACAGTTACCAGGGTTATGCAAACCCGGCCGGGTATTTGGCAGAAGGAGGGACAACAAATGACAATTTCTCGCGTTTTGCCACAAATTTCAAGGCTGATTACACCATTATACCTGGCCTTAAATTAACAGGGCAAGCTGCTGTAAGAATGGACTACAGCAACGAGAAAGCGACGCATCCCACCATTACCAGGAGCAATTACGCCGGCGGTGTGCAGGATATCAGGAATACACCCAACTCGGCCTCTTTCTCTAACAGCAAAACGTTAAATAAACTATATCAGGTTTACCTAGACTATAATAAACAGTTCGGGACAGACCACCACATCAATTTTACAGGCGGCGCATCGCTTGAGCAAACCAGCTACGACTTTCAAAGAACCACGGGTTATAACTTTCCCAACAATGATATATTCAGCCTGAACCTGGCCGACCGTACCAAGGTTGAGTACGCCGATTTTACGGGAAATTTAAACGACCAGGCTCTCGGTTCCTATTTTAGTAGGTTTAGTTACTCCTTTAAGAATAAACTTATTTTAGATTTAACGGCCCGCGCAGACGGAAGTTCGAAGTTTGCTCCGGAAAAACGTTGGAGCGCTGTATTCCCGTCAGCTGCATTGGCATATAATTTATCCGAAGAAAACTTTATCAAATCGATGAATGTCTTTGATATGTTGAAACTGCGGGTCTCCTACGGAAAAATGGGAAACCAGGAAATTGGGGCGTTAGGATTGTATGACTACATCCCATTGATATCAATTGGAGGCAACTATCCCCTGGGGTCGCCAAATGCCGGACTTACAGGGGCCAATGCCAATCCGGCATCTTCAAGCAGGACCTGGGAAACGATCACCAATAAAAATATCGGTATTGATTTAGCTGTGTTGCGGTCCAGGCTTACTTTCTCGTTCGATTATTATAACAAGATCAATAACGACATGTTGGTGAACGTAGCGGTACCGGCAACTTTTGGTGCTGTTCCGCCATCAACCAACCAGGGGAAACTGGTTACCAAAGGTTTTGAAACATCCCTTACCTGGAGGGATCAGATCAATGATTTTAAGTATAGTATTTCGCTACAGGTTAGCGATAGCAAGAATAAACTGGTTGAGCTAAAAAATACGGATAGCTACGGTGAAGGCCTGAATCCTTATCGCCAGGGATACGCTATATACTCTTACTTTGGCTATGAAGCCGAAGGTATTATCAAAACACAGGCACAGTTAGATGCGTACAAACAGCTGCAAGGTGTTCCGGCTAGAATAGCTATCGGTGATATGATGTATAAGGACGTTGACGGCGACGGCAAGCTTACCGCCTTTGGCGATAAAACCAAAGGTTTGGCGGGCGATATGGTATACCTGGGTAACGTTCTTCCACGCTATAACTTCTCATCTAACATCACCATGGGCTACAAACAGTTCGATCTGCAGTTATTTTTGCAGGGCGTGGGTAAAAGGGATGTTATCTATGAAAGCAATATCAGCAGGCCAAATACCTTCTTCTGGCCTTCATTAGCTTATTTTTATGACAAAACCTACAGCGCCGACCGCCCTAACGCAGAATTTCCAAGGTACCTGCCCGGTAACCTGGGTTATGATGACGTAGCTGGTTACAACTATCGTGCATCTACCAGAACCATACAAAACGTTGCTTACCTGCGGTTTAAGGTGATTACTTTAGGATATAATTTACCTGGTACGGTAGCTAAAACCCTGAAGATGAAATCAGCCCGCATTTATGTAAGCGGCCAGGACCTGTTCACCATTTCTAAAGGAACATTTGGAGGCAACTTTGATCCCGAAGACGGTTACCGAAATGAAGGTACCTATCCTTTCAATAAAGTTTATTCGCTGGGCTTAAATGTTAAATTTTAAACAAGACACACTATGAAACTTAAATATTTAAATCATTTTAAATTAATGAATAAGGAGCCCGGTGTTAAAAAAGCGGGCCTTACAGGCAGCGTTACTGTTTGTTTGTTGCTGATGATTGCCTCGTGGAGCAGCTGCAAAAAAGACCTGAACCTGATTTCTAAAGACAGTATAACGGATGCCACTTTTTGGAAAACGGGTGCAGATTTTAAGCTGGCCGCCAATAACCTTTATAATGGATTAGACAGGTTTGGAGAAGAAGATACCGAGTCTGACATCGCCTTTAATGTGCCAAATTCTGTGAGTAACGGACAGTTACAACCTGCTGAAACATCAGGCACATGGAGTAATGGCTACAGCTATATCCGTTCGGCTAATAACATAATGGAAAAGGGTGCGGGTACAACAGATGGTGAGATTAAAAGGTACGTGGCCGAGGCCAAATTTTTCAGGGCGTGGTACTACTGGAAATTACTGCGCATCTACGGCGGTGTTCCGCTGATCACAAAAGTGCTTTCCACCGACGATCCGGAACTATTTGCGCCCAGATCAAGCCGGACAGAAACTGCCGACCTGATCTTGAAAGACCTTGATGAGGCTAAGAATGACCTGCCTGCTCAGGCGGACCTGTCGTCACCGGATATTGGCAGGATAACCAAAGGTGCAGCGCTTGCTTTAGCCGCGCGTGTAGCTCTGTTTGAAGGTACCTGGCAAAAAGCAAGGGGCGGAGCAACCGCTAATAAATACCTGGATGCGGCCGTAACGGCTTCTCAGGCGGTGATCAGCAGTGGTGTTTATAGCCTTTATACAGGCAGTGGCGCGCAAAGCTACCGCTATTTATTCCTCGAAGCAGGAGACGATTCAAAAGAATCGATACTCGACAGGAGGTACGCCCGGAATATTATAGGGCACGATGCGCCCTATATGTACGACCAGGATGGTTATAACCCGACCCGAAAAATGGTAGATATGTATCTGGACAAGAATGGCTTGCCCATCACTGCGGCTGCTTCTGTTTTTCATGGCTACAGCACCTTTACCTCCGAATTTCAGGACAGGGACCCACGTATGACCCAAACTATGATCATTCCCGGTACATTGACCAATCGTGTGTTTTTCCCCGTAACTAAAGTGGCTAACTGGCCGGATGCACCTCAGCGTAACTTTAATACCGGGTATATCCTGTATAAATACATGTCTGAGGACCCCGTAGCGAATAACTCGGGCCGTGAGGGTGACAACAGCTTATTTGATTATGACAGGCATCTGATACGTTATGCAGAGGTCCTTTTGATATATGCGGAAGCCGTTTATGAGAAAAACGGCGCGATAAGTGACAATGACCTGAATTTATCTGTTAATAAACTTCGTGACAGAGTAAATATGCCGCATTTAACAAACACCTTTGTAAGTGCAAATGCCTTGGATATGCGTAACGAGATAAGGCGCGAAAGAACAGTAGAGTTATGTTTGGAGGGCTTTCGCTATGATGATATCCGCCGTTGGAAGACTGCGGAAACAGAATTGCCGCAGGATGTTAAAGGCATCAAAATAACCGGTACGGATTGGGCCACCAGGAATCCTTACAACGACCCAAGCTATGCAGGTAAAGTTGACGCGAATGGTTTCCTGATAGCTGAGAAAAGCAGGAAATTTGACCCCAATAAAGATTATCTGCAACCACTACCAACCAAAGAAGTAGCCTTTTACCAGGCAAGCGGCCACACGCTTGAACAAAATCCGGGCTGGTAGTTTAATTTAAAAAAAAGACCGGCTGGCTCAGGCTAGCCCGGTCTTTTGTACCGCGCTTTACTGCTAAGTAAAGTGGCTATAAACCAAATTATATGAAATTCAGATTAACATTTCAATTAACAGGTCTGTTCCTCATCACATTTTCATGTGTGCTGGGCCAGGGGCATCAAACAAAAAATGCTTCCGCTTTAATGGGGAACAGGTTCCTGACCTTTAATACCGTCATCAGGGTAAATCAAATAGAAGTTTCGAGGGACCGTAATGTAGGCGAAGATGAACGGGCGCTTCACACTCCCGCCAGGGTTATTGCGTTCCGAAAGGCTGTAGCAGACGGGTTTCCCGGTGGGAAAATGACGTGGTCTTTCAGTTGGCTGGCGCTAAATGATACCAGCGCAGCCTATAAAGAAATAAGGAAGCTGGTAGTGGCTTACCACTATAAATATGGCGACGACATTACATTTATACCGGGCGCTTATTTTGCCAATGCCTACAATACCACTGAGCAGGTAAATAAAGACTTGCATGACGCGCTGAAAATAATCGGTGATATGGTTGGTAACGGTTACCGGCCACTAAGTATAGTAGCGGGGTTTATGTCTGCAAAAAACCAGCAATATCTGGCCGAGAAGGAAGGTATTCATGTGTGCCAGGGGAATATCTGGAGCCAGTTTAGCATCGATAACCAGGATGGTGACGGCTCGGTCGTTTACCCTTTTTATCCATCGAAGGAACATTTTTGCAAACCGGCACAAAATAAAAATGATTTTATTGATTGCGTAAATCTTGATGGCTGGACAGTTGATTTCCTGGCAGGCCGCAGAAAAGGTTTTGATGGTGGTTTTAACAGCCGTATGGGTGTAGGGCCTATAGAGACAATAGGCAAGTACGGAGACGAAATTGGATTAAAAGAAATGATGCACTCCACCGCCATTCATTTTGATAAGGGCTATGAGCTTAATGGCTTCGGTTGGGTTACAAATTGTTGGGAGCTGTCCCTGCCATATGATCCCGCTTCGCTGGAAAACTGGCTTGCGGCCATCAGGAAGCGATGGCCTGATGCGAAATTGGTTACCCAGGGAGAATTTGGGCTGCTTTGGCGGTCGCACTATAAAAGCAACAGTTTTAATTACCGTTTTGTGGAACGTGGATCCGGCATTGGCGGTTCGGATAAGGATAACGAGATAAGATGGTTCATGAATAAAGATTTTCGCCTGGCGTTGTTGAGGGACTGGAAAAAGGATATGCCCGAAAAGGTAATAGATTTTACCAGGTATGATGTTAAGGCCAAAGAACCTGCGGAAATGACGCGCAAATGGAGCCTGCTAGGAGACATAAACCAAAAACAATCTCGCCTGCAGGATAGACCTGTGCCTATAGATTCCCTTTCAACAAAAGCACGAGTTATGATAGCCCGCCATTACAGATATTTAATTAAATAACAAATACCTGTATATTTATGATCATATACGGGCAATTCGCCTGCCTGTGTATGATTTATTGAAGCAGATACCTCTATGTTATTAATCTGTCAATGAAGTGTTTGTCATTAACGTAACAAAGTGATTGACCCGCCGATCTTAGGCTTGCCATTTTTGAGGTCGATCAGATAGTAATAAACACCAGCGGGCAGTTCCTTGCCGTTGTATTTTCCATCCCAGTTATGGCTGTAACCTTTCGATTGCATTAACTGATGGCCTGAGCGGTCATATACCTGTACAATACAAGCTGGAAAGCTGTTCAGGTCGGGGAGTGCCCAGGTGTCGTTGATGCCATCTCCGTTTGGTGTGAAGGTGTTGGGGATCCGGACGGTGAAAGCGGGAAGAAGATGTACGGTGCTGATCTCACTGAGTATGGCTAAGACGCAGGGGGTGCTCAGGGTGAATGTGCAGGTAACCTGGTCGCCGTTATGCAAGTTATTGTTTTGGTAAGTGTTACTGTTGGCTCCGACGTTGGTTCCGTTGACTTTCCATTGGTAATTGCCAGTTGCAATTGGGTCGGATATCAATGTTGTGAAGGTTATCGGTTCTCCCTCATGAACATTATCTGCAGAGGCAAAAATAGAGATCGATGGGATTGGGTCCGGTGTTGACTGGAGGCCGCTGAGGGTGTAAATATCAGAGGTGGCTGATAGCGGGTCGGGGCAAACACCGTAATTGGTCAGGGTACAGGTGACCTGGTCTCCGTTTTGAAGGGCATCATTTTGGTAGGTTATGCTGTTCGTGCCGACGTTGGTCCCGTTTACTTTCCACTGATAGGTTGAGTTGTTTACTGCATTAATAGGTATTGCGGTAAAGGTGATACCGGGTGCGCCCGTGCAGAGCGGTGCAGGCAGTGACACGCTGATCTGTATCGCGGGTTGCGGTACTGCTGTTACGGTTAAAGTTTGTGGCAGGGATTGTCCACCCGTGATCGTGGCGGTTATTGTTGTAGTACCGGCCTGGATCACATGTACTTTATTGTTGATGATGGTAGCCACCGCGGTATTGCTACTGGTATAGGTAATTCCGGAATTACTCACTGCACCGGGGTCGAAATCAAGGGCGCAGGAGGTTCTATCCGCGATCGGGCCGAAGGTAAGGTTTGGTATTACTTCAAGGTTGACAATGGTGCTTTTGCTGCCCCCTGCGTTATAAGCGGTAATGGTAAAAGCTGTTACAGGGTAGAGTACGGTGGGTGTACCGCTGATCTTCCCGGTCTGCGGGTCGAACGCCAGGCCCTGAGGTAATGGTTTGTCTATGGTATAACCGGTCAGCGCTATCTTCCTGATCAGCGTGTTGATGAAATCTGTGATGAATAAATTGCCCTGACTGTCAAATACCAGGAAGATCGGACCGTTGAATGTTGCGGACAAGGCGTCCCCATTGGTATTGCCGGATGACAGGGTGCCTGCCAGGCGGGTGACCTTTCCGTCGGTGCTTATTTTCCTGATGACGTTGTTCTTGTAATCTGCGACCAGTAAGTTGCCCAGCTGGTCGAAGATAAGACCTGTAGGATAATTGAATGTGGTAGAAAGCCGTTCCCCGTCAGTACTTCCCGCAGTACCCGTTCCGGCGAAGGTAGTTACGTTGCCATCTATACTGATCTTCCTGATGAGATTGTTCTTGGTGTCGGCAACAAAAATATTGCCGTCCTTATCCACGGCAAGTCCGTCAGGGTTGTAAAAAGTGGCGGAGAGTGCCGGGCCATCTTGCTTGCCTGCCTGGCCGGTTCCGGCAATGGTGGTTACTTTTCCGCTGGGGCTGATCTTTCGTATAGCATTGTTTAGCTGGTCAGCCACGTAGATATTATCCGCCGCATCGATCGCAAGGCCGCCGGGTGAATTGAACCTGGCAAGGGTTCCTGTATTGTTGTCTGACATACCTGCGGTTCCGTTCCCTGCAAAACGGGTCTTGCTGCCGTTTGGTTTAATTCTGAAAATGGTGTTCGTGTTGAAGTCTGAGATAAAGATATCGCCATCACTATTGACCGCGAGGCCGGCAGGTGCACCTTCTGTAGTGATGGTTTTGACTACCGCACCGGTGCTGATCCTGCGTATGGCGCCACTGACGTAATCAGACACATAAAGATTGCCTGTTTGGTCTTTACCGATCCCCGAAGGGAAATTGAAACCTGCATCCGGACCGGTACTGTCATAGCTGACAGGTGCCCGGCCGCCGGCAAATGTGCTGACCTGATTGTAAACGCCGGGTGGTACAATGCCTCCTGTATTAACGGGCAGAAGTTGGGATACAACTGTAAGGATGGTATAAGTTTGCGGGGTCTGGTAACTGATGTCGGGCGGACTAATCAGTACCGGGCTAAGGTCATTTATTTTGATGTTGACCACTGCGGTGCTGCTGCCACCCATATTGTAGGCGGTGATAGTATAATTGGTTGCCGGGCTTGCTGCGGTTGGAGTTCCGCTGATGATCCCGGTCTGGGTATCGAATACAAGGCCGGGCGGAAGCGTTTGATCTATCCTGTAACCTGTAAGGGAAACGCTCCTGATTGCATTATTGAATTCGTCAGCGACCAGCAGGTTGCCTTTATTATCTAGGAGGAGGCCGCGGGGGCGGTAAAAAGAGGCTTCGCTGCCTTTTCCATTTACAAGATATTGTACACCGTTGCCGGCAACGGTGGTGACAGTACCGGAAGGACTGATCTTCCTGATCTTTGCACCGTCGGATTCCGCGAAATACATATTGCCGAGGTTGTCGAAGATCATACCGGAGGGTATCTTAAAGGTGGCAGTGGCAACCGGTCCGTCACCTGAAGCATAGTACCCTGCAATGTTTGCGTAGTCGCTGACCACACCGGCTGGTGTTACTTTTTTGATCCGGTTACCTTGGGCGTCGGCGACAAAGAAATTTCCACCTGCATCTATCGCTATGTTTTCCAGGGAAAGCAGTCCATTGTGATTGCTGATCAGTGTAGAAACGTTTCCGTCCGGCCCGATCTTCCGGACAAGGGCGGCACCTTCGGCAACGAAAATTTGCGCTGACGGGCACTTTTACAGTCAGCTGTGTTGGTGATGAGGAAAGCACTTCAGCCCTCACAGGGCCAAAAAATACGATGTTCTTTTGTTTCAGAGTATTGAAATGATCACCCCTCAGGGTAATGATGCTGCCAACAGGTCCGCTAGCCGGTATGTAAGATGCGATCACAGGTGCCTGGCCGAAAACAGCTGCAAACGCGTAAAAGACAAAGAAAATAGTTAAAGTAAAGGTTTTAATCATACGCAGCCGTGCTCACAAATTCAATAGGTTTTCAAAGATAATATATTACTGCTTAATGGTAGCAAACTTTTGAGTTTGGGTATTGTTAAGGTTAAATTATTTAACTGCAAATGTCAAGAAAAACAAAATCATCCTCAGCCGATGAACGCTCAATAGATATGGAAGATGAATACGCAATAGATTTTTGGACGCGTGAGTTCAGTGTTACGCAAGCAAAATTGAAAGCCGCTGTAGAAACTGTTGGAACATGTGTAACCAATGTACGGCGTGAACTTAAAAAGTAAACCTGCCTCTTAAGGACATGGGTCGAAGAACCCTATCACGGCAGGAAGATGAGGCTCAGCGGTAAACCTTATATTACACATTTAGTATTTGTCTCGGAAATGGCTGGAGCATCGGTTTCATTTGGGTATGAAATCGGTTTATGTCATGACCTGCTGGAAGACTTGGAACATCTGCAATAGCACTACATGCTATGCTTTTGCAGTTTGGGTATGCAGATAAAGAAGCGAAATTCATTACGGATGCCGTCATCGAACTTACGGATGCTTTGTTTCGACTGCCTTTTGGTTCAGCGGTTTTTTTAAGCCCCGCTTTTTGACGTATTCCTGGAAGCCCATGAGCCAAGTTCCTTTGTCCAGTAAGATACTTCATGCTTTTCGTTGATATTGATGCGTTTGCTGTCCGGGCTGCCGGTTTTAGTTTTGTCGTCCATGATTTTAATTTCTAATTGATTATTTTCAATTAACGACAGGTACGGGAATAAGTTTTCTGAGGTAAAACGCGGTCTTACTGCCGACGTGCGAAGCAATCTCCTCCGGCGTGCCCTGTACGACGATCCTGCCGCCTCCTTCTCCTGCGCCGGGACCGATATCGATTACCCAGTCGCTCTGCGCGATCACATCCATATCATGTTCCACAACTATCACGGTATTGCCTTCGTCCACAAGGCGGTTCAGCTGGGCCATCAGCTTTTCCACATCAGAGGGGTGGAGACCAGTTGTAGGTTCATCCAGGATATACAGGGTATTACCATGTTGTGCCCGCTGCAGTTCGGTGGCCAGTTTGATGCGCTGTGCTTCACCGCCGGAAAGTTCGGTAGCCGGCTGGCCGAGACGTAAATAGCCGAGGCCAACTTCCCGTACGACTTCCAGTGCGCGCGAGATCTGCGGTTCTTCGTCAAAAAAAATGGCAGCATCATCCACAGTAAGGCTGAGTACTTCCGCGATGTTTTTGTCTTTGTATTTTACTTGCAGTGTTTTCGGATTGTAACGTGTTCCGCCACAAGTGGGGCAGGGTGTATAAACGCTTGGCAGGAAAAGCAGTTCGACCATGACAAACCCTTCGCCTTCGCAGTGTGGGCAGCGTCCCTTAACGACATTAAAGCTAAAACGTCCCGCGTCATATTTGCGTTCCCGGGCGGTTTTGGTACTAGCAAACAGTTTCCGGACATGATCAAAAAGCCCGGTATAAGTAGCCAGGTTTGATCGTGGGGTACGGCCGATCGGCTTTTGGTCGACGACAACCAATCTTTTGATGCCCTGCAGGCCACCAATGATCTTTCCGCCCAGGGTTTTTACAGCATCTTGTTCCAAATTGTCGCCTTCTTCATCACTGATATCAACTTTTAAGCCGAGTTGCGTTGCTAGCAGTTCCACTAGGATCTGGCTCACCAGCGTGCTTTTACCCGAACCGGAAACACCGGTCACGCTGGTTAGTGTCCCCAAAGGGAAATCAATATCAAGTTTATTTAGGTTGTTCCGTGTTATGCCTTCCAGCTTTAGTTTTCCTGTTGCTTTTCTGGGCTCATGATTGGATCTTCTTTCGTCGTTATATAAATATTGTCGGGTTATAGACGATTTGACATCTTTCAATCCTTCCGGTAAACCGCTGTACAATACATAACCGCCTTTTTCACCCGCTGCAGGCCCCACATCTACGATCCAGTCGGCATGACGGATCACATCGATCTCATGTTCGACGATAAACAAAGAATTGCCTGAAGCTTTTAATTTATCCAGTGCCCGCAGCAGTGCTTCCGTGTCCGCGGGGTGGAGGCCGGCCGATGGTTCGTCCATTACATATACTACGCCGAATAAGTTGGAACGCACCTGCGTTGCTAACCGCAGGCGCTGCAATTCGCCCGGAGAAAGCGTTGGTGTGCTGCGTTCTAAAGTGAGATAGCCCAGTCCGAGGTCGAGCATGACATTCAGCCTGCCCAGGAAGTCGGCGGCGATCCTTTGGGTAACGATGGCTTTTTCCGGATGTTCTTTATTCGGAATGAGCGTAGCGAATGGTTCGAAGATCTTTTGCAGCCGGGACAACGGAATGCGGGCGATGTCCGTGACATCATACCCGGCGAACTTAACGGACAGGGATTCTTTTTTCAGCCTTTTACCATGACAAAGCGGACATTCGCTGCTCAGCATGTACTGGGCGACCCGTTTCTTCATCAGCTGGCTTTGGGTATTAGCAAAAGTATGGCGAACATAACGGCGTGCACCGGTGAAGGTGCCCATATAATCGGGCTGCCTTTTATTTTTGATAAAGCGCTGTACTTCCTCCCGGTTATATCCTGCGTAAACAGGTACGGAGGGTGTATCTTCTGTAAACAGGATCCAGTCACGGTCTTTTTTAGGCATGTCTTTCCAGGGAATATCAATATCGTAACCCATCGAGGTCAGGATATTCCGCTGGTTCTGGCCTTGCCAGGCAGAAGGCCAGGCCGCGATGGCTTTTTGACGGATGGTCAGCGTATCATCTGGTACCATACTATTCTCCGTCACTTCGTAAACTTTACCTAATCCATGGCATTCCGGGCAGGCGCCTTCAGGTGTATTTGGTGAAAAGGCTTCCGCATAAATAATGCCTTGTCCTTTTGGGTAATCACCCGCTCGGGAGTACAGCATTCGCAGCAAATTGGAAAGTGTTGTGACACTGCCTACTGAAGACCGTGTGGAGGTCGCGCCCCTTTGCTGCTGTAAGGCTACTGCCGGGGGCAGTCCCTCGATCTCATCTACTTCCGGGATGGACATTTGGTTAAACAGGCGGCGGGCATAGGGTGAAACCGATTCCAGGTACCGTCGCTGCGCTTCACCGAATAATGTACCGAAAGCAAGAGAAGATTTTCCCGAGCCGGAAACTCCCGTAAAAACTACAAAGGCATCTCTTGGTATATCCAGGTCGACGTTTTTTAAGTTATGTTCCCTGGCGCCGCGAACGGTTACAAATCCGGTAAAGGTGTCTTTCTTTTGATGAGGCATGTATTAGGAACAGTGAAAGGTTAGAACTGTTTAGCGCTTAACAAAACCTTTTCCCGCTATAGCACAAGTCTCCAGCCAGCCACCCGGTGGTCGGTCAATGTGCAGGCGGGGCCCTGTCATATGGAATGCGGTCATCAGAAGCTCAAAGAGTAGAACCGGCAGGAGAAGAGATCTTCGGGCTCGGCTTGTATTTTATTAGTTACCGAAAGTACTTCACATGGCAAACCTTTAAATACAATGAGGTAATCATATCTAAGTGAATAGATCGTCGGCTTGCGAAGATTAATCACTTGAAACGATACAAGAGAAAGGTTGACAAGTTCCTCATGCGGCTTCGGAAAATTCACCAGTCAATATGTGCTTTTCAATCTCCTGCCAGATAAGATGCTGTTCAAAACGTTCCTGAACAAATTTTCGTCCGTTACGGCCGTGAATCTCAGCAAGTTCCGCGTCATTTAAATAAAACGCAATGGCTTTAGCGATGTTCTCGGGTTCGAAATCAATAAAAATCCCGGTCTTATTTTCGATAATCGAGTCGCGGCATCCGGTGGCCTTTGTGGTGATAATAGGAAGCCCCATAGAAGATGCTTCCAGCACGACTGTGGGGAAACCCTCCCGGTAGGACGGGAGGATAAATATATCCATTATTCCGTAATATTTAGTAGTATCTGTTATCATACCGGTACATATAATATCCGGATCATTTATTAATGTCCCGCGAACCCCATCTGACAGGATATCGCGTTCGTCAAAGGGTCCAGCAATGAGTAATTTAACATTATTGTGGGTGGCTTTGACAATCTCCCATGCAGAAAGCAGTTCACTAATACCTTTATCATTCGATAACCTGCCGACAAAACCAATGACTTTATCACCATTGGCGATACCCAGATGTTTTTTAAGATCGGCCAGTGTATTTTTATGAAGGCGCTCCGGATTGAATTTTACCTGTGTGTCGATCCCGTTGCAGGTGCCAAATTTCAGAAGCGTGTTTTTTGCCGGCTTACTGAGTTTTTCTTTTTCAGATATCTTTAATACGGATGGACTGACGCAAACAACCTGAGTGGCGAGGAGGCCGCTGAACCTTTCTACCATTTTTAGTAAAAATCTTTTTAGTCCGGTAGCTGTTTCGAAGACCAGGCCATGCCGGAAATAGGTTCTTCTTTTTACACCCGCCAAAAAGGCTGCGATCATACCGATAAGACCACCTTTCGGTGTATGTGCGATTACTACATCGATCCCTTCCTCCTTGATGTAGCGCATAATGTCACGGATAGCCCTGTAATCTTCCTTTAAGTTGATCTCTCTTAATATGTTGACTTCCTTTTTTTTAAAACCCATCAGTTTAGAATATTCATCTAAATGAGGTGATTTCTGGCATGCAACATAAAAGGATACACCTTTTTCGTTAAAGTAGGTAAACTGCTCCCCGATAAAGCAGGGTAAAGACATTGATATGCTAACGACGTGTAAAACTTTTGTATTACCGACCATGTTGTAATTAAGTAATAATGTATTAATTATTGTTAGGTGAAATTGTTTTAAAGATACGATAAAAAAATTTACCTAATGAGAATGCGCTGGCAAAGATAAAATCTTTTGAGGAAATATTATTTCGATGGTAAAGCCTCTGGTAATTACCAAGTTCTCCCTTTTCCATTTGCCACAAACGGGATGATAATCCTTTTCCGAGATAGGGAGACACTTCCGCAATAGTAAGCGGTTCGCTAAGCAGCGCTAAATCGCCTTTGGTGGCGATACGTAACCATAGGTCATAATCTTCAGAATATTTTTGTTGGATGCGAAACAAATCATCGCCCAGGGAGGTTGCCCGTAACACAACGGACGAAGTTTGAAAGTAATTCTTATATAATAATTGTTGCAAGGAAATATTTCTCCAAGCCGGTGCACCGGCCTTCTGCGGTACAAAAGGATGAGAGCAACCGACTAATACCAGATGAGGGTGGCTCTCAAATAAAGAGATCTGCGTTTTTAGCTTATGGGGCTGCCAAACATCGTCTGAGTCCAGGAAGGAAATAAATTCTCCCGATGTTTTACTGATGGCGATATTCCTGGCGGTAGAGGGTCCGAAATTCGCGGAGCGGTAAAGCATGGTTTTTATACCTGAAGTCGATCTGTCGATGAATGTCTCCACCACCTTCACGGTCCTGTCGGTTGAACCATCGTCGACAACAATAACCTCTATATGCGGATATTGCTGCCCGATCACAGATTCCAGGCAGGCGATTATCGTTGCTTCGGAATTATAACATGGGATCACTACGCTTACCAGATTCTTAATCACTTCCCTTTCTTTATTCATGCATCTCCGCTATAACGCTTAGCGCTTTAGATTGTTCTTTTGTAATTTGATGTTTGTTTAGTGTGTTACCCGTGTTTTGTAACCCTAAGATGTTCTTTTGGATAGCTTTTCCACCATAAACGGCAAAATAGAAAGGGTTTAATCCGGCTCCTGAAAATTGATTGTTTGTAAGGCCGATCGCTGCAGGGAATTTTTTTGTGCTTTTAACCGTTACAAGCAATCCGGTTGTGTGCCCGTACAGATTCACCAGATTATGCAGCATAAGAAGCCGACCCAGGTACGCCTCATCCCGCTCGTAACTTACAGCTATGCCACTTTTAAAACGACCCGTTAGTTGATTGCCGGAAATTTCTGCATATTCGGAGGTCGGCTCCAGAACGGATATGGCAGCAGCCATCTGCTGATTGATTTTAGTGGCATCGATTATATTATCCTGGCAGTTGATACGGCCATCTGTATTGAAAAAACGAATGCCGGAAATAACTTTGGCGGCGCATCGTATCAGATAGATGCTGTTTTGCGAAACGACTAAGTCTCCCGTTTGCTCGCACCATATGCCTGCTGGCGGATTGTTGTTCAGAATGTCTTCACTATCAATCCGGATGGCGTTCCTACGTATATCCGCGCTTCGGGTTTTATAACCCAGGTCTTTGCCGAGGTCGTGCACAATACCACATCGTCCGGGATTGACGATAGTGTTGCCGGTCGCCAAAAGGCGATCGCATTCCGCTTCTATTCCATCACCAAACCGGGTAACCGGTTTATTCGTTTTCCTGTAAAACACCTTGCCGCGAAGATAGAAACTATCAGGAACAAACCCGGTATGAAAGATCTTATTGTTTGTAACTTCCATGTAGTTTACCCGGTGACCGTTAATTCCCGAATTATTGACTTCCGTAACCTTGTTATCACGGGCGATAAAACGATCGGTACTAAAGGCGGCTATGCCTTTCCCATGAAATTTTTTGATCACACAGGCGTAAACCTCCAGCGATGACGCGTTGTAAACATAAATGCCATTTACCTCATCATCAACTAGCAGCGTCCCATCGCGTTCCTGCGTCCATTTGGACGGGCTGTAGTCGGAAGCCCCATCGAGTATTAGATCCCGGAAGACTAAACGGCTGTTGAGGCTTTCGGAAAAAAAAAGCGCCACGCGCCCGCCCGTGCGCCGGATGATTGTTTTTCCTTTTTCGCCACGTATAATAATCGATGTATATGGCTTGGATGTGATCGATATGGTTTTTGAAAGGTACAAACCAGGAGGAAAATAGAGCGAGCCTCCATGCTCGCCAAGTATCAATAAAGCTTTGTTAATGGCATCTGTATCATCATGCTGCCCGTCACCGGTTGCGCCAAATTGCTTTACATTAATCGTAGCCTGCGTTTGAGCCACCGGACCCGAGGGATGGGCGGAAATCGTAACTGACGCTAAAAAAAAGAGTATAGCTGTAAAAAATAAGTCCTTTACGTTCATATATGACTAAACAAATCCAGCCAGATCTTGTTGATACGTTTTTTGGAAAAAATACTTGCCATTTGCTGCGCCTCCTGAGATTGTTTTACCAAAAGGGCACTGTCTCCCGCTAGTAAACGCAAAGCCGCGCTCAATTTTTTTACATCACCGTCAGGAACCAGTATGCCATTATCGCCGTTAATCAGGTCTGCCGGGCCTGTTGGACAATCAAATGCGACAATGGGCAAGCTAAAACTCATCGCCTCGATCATTACCATGGGCAGACCTTCAAATCTGGAAGAAAGAACATAAAATGATGCTTTACGGTAATATGTCTCTATATTACTGACTGCCGGAAGCAGGGTCACCACAGGTCCCAGGTTATTGCTTTTGATCATCCGCTCCAATTTTTCTTTTTCACCGTAATCGTCCCCCAATATCAGTAATCTCCATTCCGGAAATTGCTGATGGAATTCCTGAAAAGCATCCAATAACAGATCAAACCCTTTTTGATAGCTAAGCCGACCAACCGACAAGATCAAATTTTCTTTAGATACGGTGTCATATGCACTGATCGGAAAGGGGCTGGCATTGGGAATACAAACGCATTTTAAAGGCCGGTATTCTGCTGTGATCTGCATTCTGTCAGCTTCCGTGAGGGTTACGACGATGATTTTGCTGTAAATTAACCTTCGTACTATTTTTGACAAACTCCCGGAAACGGAGAGCGCAAAGTGCTCACAAGACACGATCCTCATTTGAGGACGATATGCCGGCCTGGCTATACTCATGATGAACGCCAGGAAGGGAGACGTTGTCAGGCAAACTGTATTTGGATGTCGGTCGCTATTTCGGAAAAAGCCCGCTACTTTTGACAACAAAGCGCCATGACTTTTGATCAGTGTGAAAGCGTTGCCAGGCACAATACGGTTGCTCAGGTAAACAATTTCATCGGTATGTGCACGTATGTCAAGTGCCAAGGTTGCAGGTTCGCTGGCGAGCAATAGGGTGACCCTGACGTGGTCTATGCCTGCCAGTAGTTCCAGTAGGTTGGCTATGACCCTTTCGGTGCCGGCTATCTTGTCAAATGCATTATGGAAGATGATGTAATGGCAATTATTCATGGATTAACCAGGTTTTATAAGGAATATATCTGTTGATCACCACAAACTGCGTGTCAGAGTAGATAGCTGTGAGAAAAAAAGCGATACAAAGCAAGCCAATAATAATATTGGCCGCGAATTTACCGGCTGTATCACTGAACATACGGACCAGTAAGGGTAACAAGACGATAAATGAAAGTTTAAAATACAGTATCACCCTGCCGAATTCGCCAAATCCTACCGATACGGCGTAAACGGCCAGGCCGAACCAAAGAATATTCAGGAACAGGTTAAAATTAGCATCAAGCCGGTCGAGCGCGTCCCGGTAGTACAGGCAAGTTCCTAAGAGTACCATCCAGATAATTGTGACAGTCCCCAGGAAAGAACCGCTTCCGCTTAAATAAGCATCTATTTTTTCTGCGGATAAAAAACTGATATGACTCAAAATGCTTCCTGCAATCGCTCTGAAAATGCCTGAATAAACGCCAATAACCGAAACTTGGACGAGTAATATGATACTGCTGGTTTTAAAACGTTGGTTGCCGAAGGGCGCGAAGATGAGAAGTATAAATGCAGAAGCGTGAAAAAGGCTTGCAACAACAATCCAAAGGCAGTAGATCAGGCGCTTTCCGGCAATCAACTCTTTAAGAGAATAAAAAAAGATCGCTGCTGCCATTACCTGCCGTACTGCAGAGAAGCCTGATATGTATCCGAAAGCCAGAAAGGCGGTCAGTGCGATAAAATAATGGTAATTATAGCGCTTTATGCTATAGAAAAAAAGGATGCAAAAGGCAGAGCTGAACAGTAGCATAAATATATTAAAGCTGGCACCCAAAGTTTTGAAAAGTCCATTCAGTAGCAGGTACAGGGGCTCGAACCTGGTTATAGCCATAAATTTGGGTATAACCCCCAGCAATGTATCTATCCCTGGCGTAATGTTATACATGGCCTTATAGGTATCCAGATCCGGACCTACCAACCTTGTTGACAAAAAAAGCGTCAAAAACAAACATAATGTCACGTATATGATTCTTCTCAACTTCTGATGCACATCGATAAGGTCAAGAAAACTTGATGAAAAGACCAGGATGGATAGAATGATATATGCGGTCATATCAAAGGTTTTGTCAAACTCGTTGTTTGTTTTTTGGAGAGGTTCCAGGGCATTGGATAGATTTTGGCGCTGTAAAACCACACGGCGATCAAATTGACGGCGTTTGTACAAAGGGAAGCATAAGCCCCCCCAAGCGAGCCATAATTTTTAACCGCATAATATGAAATGAATAGTTGGAACACCCCGCAAGCCGCCGTAATGATCGTTAATCTGGCGGTTTTTTTTACAAATAGGATATAAAGGCTCAGCATAAGGCACATTCCCTGTACCACCTGTGAAGCAATAACAACAGGAATAAACTTTTCAGCTGTAATAAATTTTTCTGACAGAAAATATTCGATCAGGAAACGGGAAAGGAGGGTGAAAGCTATGCCGATGAATGCCAGTAAAACGAAATAGATATATGTGAATTTCACCAATTTAAGTTTTTGACTTTGCAGCGCCTGCTCATCGTCATTGCTCAGCATCTTAAAAAGATATGGGGAAAATGCGTTGTTAAGTGCCAATGTCAGAAATGATATCAATAAACCGAACTGTAACGAAGTCGCGTAAACACCCGTTTCACTTTGCCCGCAAAATTTGGTGATGTAGACGCGGTCTATACCAAATCTGAGCCATACGCCCAGGGAATAGGGAAGGAGCGGGAGACCATAGGCCAAGGCATCTTTCATGGCGGACCAGCTGATGCGTCGGGTAAGATAACCTTGTTTGTTGATCATCAAAAGGCTTAGAATTCCGAAAGAACATGCGGTGATAACCGAGGCGATTACCCGTGACTCCCATTTCATTCTCAGGCCTATTAGTAGAATAAGGGACACTACTACCGCAAAAAGCCCCTGTGATATTTCATACAATCCAAATTTAAATGCTTGTCCCTGAAGCCTCCAAAGATCTAAATTGATAGCGGTTACAGATTGCCCTAGGCTAACCAGGGCACCGGCAACAATATAAATGGTGGCAATAGGGAGGATTTCCCGGACCCCTCCGGAAAATAAAAAGATTATAATGGAAAAGATAATGAACGAAATGAAAATCAGTACAAGCATACTGCTTAAGTAAACAGCCGCTTCGTTTTTTGATATTTTGAAATAGCTGACCGAAAATGCGCCGTTTATGCTTAGACTGACAAATACCGTCAGGATGTTCACAAAAATATTGTAATTGGCTGTTATACCAAAATCTGCAGGCGTGAGATAAAAAGTTAGCAGCGGTAGCAGTACAAAGGGGATGCCTTTGTTTATAGCATCGGTTATGGTATAAACTAAGCTTGCCTTAAAAAGGGGATGTTTGAGTACTTTTTCCTTCAACCAGACCATAGGCTATTTAACAGTGATTATCATGGATAAATCCCCGGACACCGAATCTTGTTTATAGCTCATCCATTACCTTTTTTAAACTCAAATAAGCAACGGCAAAAAGGAAACCACCTAAAAGACCACAAACTGCTGCGAAAAATAGTTTTGTTTCCTTTTTTGGCAGTGGGTAGACTGGAGAGTCTACTAATTGTATAAGCGGCGCCTCTTTTCTCATGGAGATCTTCGCCAATTCCAGGTTTTTGATCAGCTCGCTCAACATGGCTTTATTGGCTTCGGAATTTATTTGAGACCTTTGTGCAGGTGCCCGCAAAATCAGTCTTGTTGGGTTTAAATTTGGGGTCGCATCATTAACCGCGGCAGTGTTCATGATGGATGTATTTAAAGCGTTACGAACAGAGTCGGTCTGAAATTGTAAAATTCGCAGGTTTTCCGCAGCAGCCTTTGTTTTTGTCTGGGTGTAAAACAAATTTACATTATTGACGATGTTATTTGCGAATTCTTTGGAAAAAATCTCATTTTCGGAGCGTACTTCCACCTTGATGATGCTGCTGTTATCGTTGAATTTTCCGACCCGAAGGTAGTTCTTTTTGATATCTTGGGTGAAGACGCCGAGCAAACTGTCCTGCAATCGGCCAGTGGTTTGCGTATCTGCTGAAAAAGAAACGGGGTTTAAACTGCTTTTCTCCCATTTTTCCTTTAAGCCTTTAAATCCGATATATTGATCTACAAGCAATCGTTTTTGAGTGCCATCCAAAAAAGAAGAAAGTAAAGTCTTCCTTACCATACGGTCAGACTGGTAAAGCTCGATGATATTGTCGTTTTGGAAAAGACCTGATTTGCCACCCCCAATATCAACACCAACCATGGACGCGAGTCCGGCATATTGGGACAACTGACTTTCACTACCATGGTTTTCAAGTACGAACGTAATCGTGGCGGTATACGTAGGCTTTTTTACATAAGCATACGCTACGCCCGCAGCTATACCGGTTACCACAAGGGTAGCTATAAAAAAGCGCCTCGTTTTCAGGTAAAGGTAAAGCTTTTTAACTTCCGCATTCAGCTCTTTAAGCGACAGGCGTTCTTTATTGGTATATAATGGCTCTGTCATATTATTTTCTAAGTAGAACGACAATTATAGCAGCTAAGGACGCCAAAGCGGTGGTTATACCAACTAATCCCGTAATACCCAATTTTTCTCTGGGGGCCCGTTGTGGCACAAAAATTTCTGCTCCTGGTTTAACCGAAGGATGGCTGCGGAAAAAAAGAAATTTCTTTGTGCTCTTGATAGAACCGTTTGCGTACTCAATATAAGTTGAACTTTTATCCGCCATATTACTGTATCCTCCTGCCTGGTTTATATATTCGCTCATACTCATGTTTTTCTCGAAAACGATATTTGTTGGTTTGAGCACCTCTCCGGAAACGCGCACTGTCTGTAATTCCGCGGGAATTGTCAGTATATCTCCGTCTTGAAGGAGCAGATCGGAGTGTTTACCCGGGTTATTCAAAATATTGCTTAAATCGATTCCGACCATGTAACTGCGGATAATTTCGTTACCTAATTTATATCCGGAGGTATCGTTTACACCGTTTTGAGTCTGCAGTCGTTTTAAATTCAATAGTTTAAGTCTGTCATTTTCCCTACTGATGCTGTCCCTGCTGCCTGGTCCCGAGTGTTCTGGGGGGCCCGGTCTCTTTAAAGAAGCACCGTCCTTAAAAGCTTGTGTGGTTAGGCCCCCAGCCCTGCGGATCAGGTCGGAGATGCGTTCATCTTTCCGTTCAATAGTGTAGTTGCCAGGGTAACGCACCTCACCTCTGATAGTCACGTTTTGCTGAGGCCGGTAATTCTCAGAAGCACGGACAGAAACGATATCATAGGGTTGTAAAATAAATGGTTTTCCCTGAAAGGTAAGATCCGGATCAATCATGACGGTAAATAACTGAGCAGTTTGGTTAACTAGGCCGCTTTGTGTAGGATCAATACCAACTCTTCGCGAAACTTCCACATGGCTCGCTACGGCGTCTGGTTTTAATCCCCCGGCCATTTGAATGGCCGATTCAACGCTCATATTATCTGCGTATTTAAATGTACCTGGCAATCTTACTTCGCCTTTTACCTCAACGATGTACTCGTCACGCAAGTCAAAAAGCGAATTAACGCTTATCTTATCTTCTCTTTGCAATACGGGATCCGGATCCGTTCCCTGCATCACGTTATTGAGATTGACAGAAACAACAGATGCTGTATTGTCCTTGTTTAGCCGCAGGATATACGCCCTGTTCAGAAATGCATCTTCTTTAAGTCCGTCTGCCAGTCTAATCAGTGCTTTAAGGGTTAGGCCATTTTTGAGTTCGTATTGCCCAGGTCTGAAAACAGCACCCGCGATCTGTACTCGGTTTGCAAAACGATTTAGAATACTTTCGACAACAAATTTGTCCCCGTTTGAAGGAGAAAAAGTGCCAAATGCGGCTTTCGAAATATCGGCCAGCTGCCTTTCCCGGCTGGTGTTTTGAATCACTTTAACAGACGCGGTGTAGCCGGTAGAAGAAAAACCGCCAAAAAATCTGATCAGATCATCGAAAGATTCGCCGTCTTTCATTTCATAAAAGGCAGGGCGCTTAACTTCGCCGGCAACTTCCACTCTTTTTTCGTAAACAGGCACGTTGATAACGTCCTGGTCCTGTAGGCGTATATTGCCGTTTTGTATCCCTTTTAGCAAAAAATCATAGATATCAACCGTCTGAATAATATGGTTGTTCCGCACGATTTGGATCTTTCTGAAAGAGCCATTACGGTTAGGGCCGCCGGAAAGATAAAGCGCGTTGAATACAGTCGCCAGGGAGGGTAGTGTATAGGAGCCCGGTTTTCTGACTTCACCAACCAGTGTCACTTTTATACTTCGTATATTGCCGATATTAAGGCTTAGGCGTGTGTTCCCGCTCTTTATGGCAGGATAGGTTTTCGCCAGATTTGCTTTCAATTTCGCTTCGGCATTCTCTATTGTTAACCCGGCAACGGCAATAATCCCGGCGTATTGTATTTTTATCGTTCCCTCCGGTCCAACTTTCAGCCGGTAACTGGCTTCGTTATCTCCTGTCAGATCAAGGAGTAATTCATCATCGGGGCCAATAACGTAACTTTTTGGAGTTGCCATCCTAAGATTGGGTTCAAAGGTCTGGCCGCCGTTGCGGAACAGGTCCTCACCAAAAATCTTCGGCGCCAATTCAGCTACAGCAGCATCCATTTCTGCTCTCCTGACATTTGAGTTTCCGGAGGATCCCTGCTTAATTGTATCTGCTACGCCTGCAACCGATCGTCTACCTGAAAAAGTACTGTCGCTATCTGACTGGCTTTTTTTCAGACCATCCTGACGTATACGTTGTATCCTGATTTTAAGCTTTGAAATTTCTTCTGAAGGCAATCCGTTTGAAGCTGCTATCTGAACCGCCTGGTCATCATTGTAACCCAGAGATTGCGCCTTATTAACGAGTTCCCTGACTTGTTCATCATTTAAGTCATCTACTTTAATATTTCTGTAACTGCTCTGCCCGTAACTCTGGTGGGGGGCAATAAAAATTAAAGTGATCAGGAGGATGAAAAGTATTTTTAAACGGATCATATAAGTTTTGGAGATAATGGATTTCGGCGTTAGACGGAATTTACAAAAATATACAAAAAAAATCTTAAATATAATAGAAGCCACATACTACTGGGATATATGTGCTCCCGGGAGTAGTCCCATAGGATAATTGAAATTCAAAAAGATTTACGATAAGTGGGTTATAAGTGGATAGTTTAGTAATACGGTTATTAATTATTATACAATCTACCCAAAACGGTTTTTTCATAAGCCTGCAAATGTTAAACTTTTACAATTAAATTTAAAATTTGTTTGACGCCATTTTTATTTTCCCCGAAAATTAAGTATAAGATTTATACATAGACGAATTTCCAACGACATATGCTATATACGTTCTTTATTGAGAGTTTTCAGAAGATCATCGATGTTTAATCCCATACAGGTCTATAAGCAGTCGTATAACATGGTTTCGCGCATCTTGTACGTTCTGCGCAAGCTGTAAAACCCCATGGGTGGTGTGTTCAACAACGCCTTGCAAAAGAAATACGGGCAATGCGTTTTGGCCTGGTGCAATAGAAACTAAACACGAACGGCTCTGTAATATCGGCGTTGTGTCCCATATCAGTGATGAGCATATTATTGTCTCGTTACTTCTCATCAGTTTTAACGGCTTCAGCCAGAAGCGGGTGATGACTGAACTTGCTTTGAAACAAACCGGGCGGCAAGAAAAGATCTATATTCATTTTGACAGGGAACATTATTTGCCGGGTGACACTATTTGGTTCAAAGCTTATCTTTTTAATGGCTCCGGCAGATCCTTGCTGAGCACAAACGTCTATTTCGAACTACTGGATCAACAAGGGAAGGTGTATGGCCGTGCTGTGACACCTGTTTTTGAATCGACCGCTTCCGGCCATCTGAATATTCCGCCGGATCCCGGCATAAACCGCCTGTTTTGCCGGGCCTACACCATATCCATGCTCAATGACACAAATTCGGTCGATTACCGGGAGCTGTCGGTCGTGCGGCCCCAAACCGTCGGGAAAAAAAACAGAGAGGCAACAGATGCTACAGTCATTAAATTTTTACCTGAGGGCGGAAATTGGGTAAATGGCTTGCCGTCGCTGATGGCTTTTAAGGCGACGGGTGCTAACGGGATGCCTGTAAACGCTTCCGGCACTATAAAAAAAGGCAGCACGATTGTCACCCGTTTTAATACCGTGCACAATGGCATGGGGTCTTTCGTGATCATGCCGGTAACCGGAGATAACTATACGGCGGAATGGTCTGATGACAAAGGCAACACACACAGAACCGCGTTACCAGTGCCCAAACCAAGCGGGATTGTATTGCATATCGCTGATATAATATTGCTAAAGAGTTCGCCGTGAACCCCGTCCAGATCCGATCTCAAATATGGTAAATGTAAAAAGTACGCTCAGGCGGGCAGCAGTTGCGGTAATATAGAGCCCTTCCACACGAAGAGCATCCTGAACCAGTTCTTTTTTTTGGATGATAATGGATTGATTAATTTAATTTTTCTGCCTGCGCAGGTACTTGGTCAGGATAACGATGGTCTGCCCGTCGATCTTACCCTCAATCTGGCCGGTGTTATCGCCGACCAGCCGGATGTTCTTCACGACAGTACCCATTTTAGCATTCAGCGAACTCCCTTTGACATCTAGCGAACGGGTTAAAATCACGGTGTCGCCATGCTGCAATTCGTTCCCAAGGCTGTCGCGGTGAACCTCAGCCGGCTCCTCAGCTTCTACGGTAAAGCCTGCCTTTGCCCATGCCAGCAGGTCATCTTCCAGGTAAAGTATTTCGAGGCAACCGGCGGCCCAATCCTCATCTTTCAGGAGGGACAAGATACGCCATGATAAAACCTGCACGGCTGGAACATCGCTCCACATGGCTTCAGTCAGGAAGCGCCAGTAGCGATTGTCAGGTTTGTCGGGTTTTGCCAGTTCGGACTTGCAGCCTAAGCAAACATTTATCTCGTTAGCTGCATAACCGGCCGGGGAAACTGTGTACACAGCCAGTTCGCTTGTAGATCGGCAGAGTTCGCAAGTGTTGATTTCGGGTGATCCCGCGTTTAGGGTAATGGTCATCATATAGATTTTGATATGCTATTTATTCACTTATAAAGTTGATCACGACAATACCAAGTAAAATACCCAGCACCATGATCAGGTAGAGCAGGATCTCGTTGCCTGCAAATTTTTTATATTTTGTCCAGAAGGAGTAATTGTCGTTTTGTTTTCTCATCGGTAACTTTCCGTGAAGTTATGGTATAGCGTATTTTACTTTCTGTAACGGGAATGTACCTAAGCTTAATCGGGCTTTCGGATTATGGATCTATCCAGCTCAGGACGGTAATGCACTTTGGGGGACAACCAGTAAAGCAAAATGACCCTGGAATACCGAAAGTTCAATGGCGACAATAACACCAGGCCGATTAGGATTGTGCTCAGGTATAACCACGGTGAATCCGTGTTACCGGTAACCAGACGCGTTAAAAGGCAAATACTTACACCTTCCGCAACATTGAACGCGTAACTGACATACATGGCCGCGTAGAAATAGCCGGGCTCGATCTCGAAGATCATTCCACAGGAAGGACAGTTGATATTGATCCGGTTAGCGCCTAGACGCCAGGCGCCTCCCTCAAACATATTGCCCCTTCTGCAACGCGGGCATTTGGCGCCGAGCATGGCTTGCAGCTTTGGTGTTTTACTCATTTTTTTTATTATTATTCTTCTTAGAGCAAGGATCCTACAACTCCCCTCTATTCCTTTACCCACATTTTTAGGTACCTGCTGTAGGAATTATCTATTAACGTATAGCCCGCCGGCACCTGCTTGTCAGGCGCATGGTAAGTAACTAGCCTGGTCCCGGCCGGTTTGCTGTCCAGCATTTCCCGTATATGAAAGGTGTAGGTGTTATACAATTCATAAGATGTATGTACGGCGTAATCGATCCGGCTTTCTGGTTCTATATTTTCGTAGAAAGAATTATAAAAATAAAAGTGATCGTATTCATCATAGTTTAAGGAGGTGAGGTTGCCATGCCTGAAATATACATTCTGAACACCGATTTGTTCTTTTGCGGTTTCGGCATACCCAAATAGCTCCTTACGCTGTTCGATCCCATAAAAGCTCGCTTCGGGGTGGTAAACAGCAGCCGCGATACAGAATTTACCGACACCGCTGCCGATATCCAGGACACGTGCTCCCGGACTGGCGAGGAAATTACTGGCTTCCAGCGCAACACCAAGGCCAGTCCAGTGCAGCTGGGAGAGCTCCCGGATATGTGAGGGATATAAAGTGTCGAATGTGGCGTCTTTGCGGAAGTAAGATATATTCAGGGTATCAGTATACATATACGATAGCTTTTTGTATTTGAGGTAAGTTTTATAATTAAACATGCCACTTATTGCCGGATCCATAACTGGAGCAGGGTAAGAAAGGATTGCTCCGCCAGTTCATAATTAGCGGGAATCATTTCTCCGAGGCTCTGGTAAGTCACAATACGTGTGCCGGGTGGTTTATCCTTGAGAACAGCCAACAGGTAACGGTTATAATATTCGTAGAGGCTGTGCGAAGTCTCTATAGTATCGTCGATGGCATTTTTCTGGTCGATATTTTCAAAAAAAGAGTTATAGAAATAAAAGTGATCGAATTCATTGAAATTTATCTGGGTGATATTCGCATGGATAAAGCGGACATTAGGTAAATTAAGGTAGCTACCGGCCAGTGTGGCGTAATGCACCAGTTCGTGCCGTTGTTCCGCCCCATAGTACTTGCCATTGGGATGGCCGTGTGCCGCTGTGAGGCAAAATTTACCCGTGCCGCTCCCGATGTCCAGGATATTACCGGGTACGTCCAAGTAATCGGCCGCTTTTGTTGCCACAGCTAATGGCGTCCAGTGCGCCATGGAGATCAGTTGCAGGTGTTCCGGGTACAACCAGTCAAATTCCGCATCATTCCGGAAGAAACAGTCGTTGGGCCGGCGCTTCTCCACCGGGGTGAGCAGCCTTTGCCGGTACGCTTCCGGTTCCGGAGGGAAAGAGGAAAAGGGATAAACATCCATCCTGCAAATTTCCGTCCTCCGGCTGCCCGATGCACCTGAAGGAGATCAGTTCAAAAACTGATCTTTATCAGTTTTGATTTTTCGTAACTTTGACCTATGAGTCTAAACGGGATTTTTCCGATCGACAGGTGGAGTTTTACAACGCATTCGGTGCTGAGCGCGCTTTCTGATCAGGAAACAGCCCTGCTTACCCGGCACCTTACCGAACAGCACCTCTTTAAAGGAGATGTGGTTTTCCGCGAGGGGACGGTGCCTTCCGGTATCTTTCTTGTACGCAGCGGCAGGGTCAAGAAGTATAAGGCGGACCAGCTCGGAAAGGAACAGATCATTTATGTGGCCGGCCCGGGCGAATTGATGGGCTACCACCCGGTGCTTTCCGGGGAACGCTATGCGGACTCTGCCGCAGCGATGGAAGATACGATGGTGTCGTTCATTCCAAAAGAAGACTTCATGGATGTATTAGGCCGGTCGCCAGTTTTCGCGCTTCGCCTGCTAAAGGCAATGAGCCATGAATTCACGGTATTGACCAATACTATCTCTGTGATTGCGCAACGGACAGGTCCCGAGCGGCTGGCGATCGCGCTCATCGTACTGCGGGAAAAGTTCAAATACGGATTGAATGATCACGAAGCTATTCCGATCAATATTTCCCGCGCCGACCTGGCGAATATGGCAGGCCTTGCTGAAGAAAACGTGATCCGCCTGCTCAGAGAGTTTAAAGCAGAAGGTATATTGTTAACGGAAGGCAGAAAGATTATCATCAAGGATGTACACCTGCTTATCAAACGGGCTAATTACCGGTAATATTATTTTTGCAATGCTTTGGATGAATCAGGCCAAATGATGTCTCAATAGGCGACTGGATGGGAAGCTTAAAAAGGAGCGTCTCAACTCCGCAGAAAAAAAGACCCAATATCGCTTATTGCTAAAAGTGTTGAAACACAAACTAGGCGTGAGGCTGATCTTTTAAACAGCGCTCAGAACCCTTTTTTCTTTTTGCGCTTGCCCCACCATATCAGGAAGCCTGTTATAGGAAGAGATGCGCAAAAAAGTGATGCTAATAGCGCCAGCAACTGAGTTGTTAATCCATAAATTCTTCCGGTGTGGATATCCTTATTAGAGTTGCGCCATTTTAAGCCCAGTGGTTTTTTTACATGTTCTAGTTGATCGAATAACTTACCGGTTCGGGCGTCAAAGTAGTAATAACTTAAATTGCGCCATCCATCTGTACGGTTTTTCAGGTATACGAAAGCCATCATGGTTTGCTCGCCTTTACCAGGTATATTTAGGCCTATCACCTGGTAGTTGCCCTCAAGTTTGTGCTGTAGCGCGGTAAGCATCTGGTCGAGGTGGTTTTCGGTGGTATCGGCAGTGCTAACCGGCGGCGCCTTACGGACAAGCACCACCGGTTTTTTAGATCCAAGTATTTGATAGATGCCTTTTTCCCACCACTTAAAAGACCAGGTAAGGCCGGTGACCGCAATAACGATGGCTATCGGTAATACATAAAATCCAAGGCTGTTATGCAGGTCGTAGTTTACGCGTTTCCATTTTGCCCCCCATTTAATGCTGATGCTTTTTTTAAACTGTTTTAAGTTTTTAGGCAGCCACAAAATAAAACCGGTAATCAACATGAGCAGGAAGATTAAAACACAGCAGCCAATAACTACACCTCCAACAGGTTTAACCAATAAAAGCTGCCTGTGCAGTTGCTCGGTGACGTTAAAGAACTCATAACGCACGTCGATCACGCCCAACACTTTCCCGTTATAAGGGTTCACGTATACATCATCCCGGTATTTAAACTGGCTAAAATAACTCAGCGTAATATCTTCCCGCTTATTAATCTTGCTTGCTGAAAACACATAACTGTGACCATCCCCGTTTATCCTGATATCGGTAATAGGTTTAGCTTTACCCAAGTTTTGCTGCACTATGGCCATTAATTCAGAAATGGGTTTTGCCCGGCCTGTTTGTTTAATCTCTACCAGGTCCCGGTGAAAAAAATCAAACAGCTCGTCTTCAAAAACAAGCACACTACCCGTTAAAGATACAATGACGATAACGATGCCGGTAGCCAGGCCCAGCCACAAATGCAGCCAGGCGGCAACTGCTTTAAACCACTTCCAAAACTGCATAACTGTTAATTGAAAGTATAAGTTAAGGTTAACAGGTAGTTGGATGGTGCGCCAGGAAATAACCGGATATAATCATACCCGCCTACCCAGTATTTTTTGCCGGTCAGGTTATTGGCATTAAACTGTAGCTGCACTTTGCCGATATTGTAGAATAATGCGGCATCAACCAGGGTATAAGATGGTATACTTTGCGTTACATTGATGGATAACATCCGCCTGTCCACATAATTGGCTCCTAAACCCAAGCCCAGTCCGCTTAATGTACCATTTGTGATATTATAGCGTGTCCAGATATTGGCCATGTTCTTAGGTGCGTTTGGTTTTTGCTGCCCAACTTCTGTCGCGATACCGCTTTCCGTTATCTTCGCATCATTGTAAGCATAGGAAGCCAATACGCTCCAGTATGGGGTGATCCGGCCGGTAATATCAAATTCAAACCCTCTTGAACGTTCTTTACCTACAGGTCTTAACAAGTCGGGCTGGCCGGCAACATTCGCATTATACAGCGTATTCTTCTGTTCTATCTGGTAAACTGAGGTAGTGATGGAAAGCCTGTCGTCCAGCCAACTGCTTTTAGCCCCCAATTCTATCATATTGCTGGTCACCGGATCAAATGGCCCGCCGGCATTAGGGTTGGCTATAGTAGCTGCGGTTTGGGGATTATACCCCATTACATAGGTGCTGTAAATGTTAACGTTTTTAGATGCCGTGTATACCAGGCCAAAGCGGGGCAGCCAGGCGCTCGAATGCGTTTTCTCTTGCGTTGGCGAAGCATAATTGACAAAATCGGTATAGTATTCATAACGGATGCCAACCAGGGCCTGCAACCGGCCAATCTTTAACCGATCCTGCGCATACCCTGCATGGAGATAATAATAGGTTGGCGACAGGGCCGTTGGCGCAAAAAAGGATTTGCTGTCGTCCTGCAGGCGCTGGGAATTTAAAATATCATTGAGGTTAAATGATGCCACATTCGGCACCGGGTTACCTTTGGTGTCCCTTAAATACTTAAGGCTGTCTTTGGCAACGTAATTTGTGATCGTCCCGGTATTAGATGCATTGCGGTAGCCCGATGCTGTGAGCTGTGAAGCGCCCACCGGCATTTTCTCGCTGCCATAATCATAGCCTAATACAATTTTATGCTCGATAGGGCCGGTTTTTTCATTGTAGTTGAAGTAACCGCTAAAGTTATCAATGTAACGTTTCCGTTTACGCTGGAAGATCTGCATGGCAACCAGGTTAGGTATATCATTGCCAAGCTTATCTTTTGCATAAGCATTGGCGCTGCGGTGCTCATAAAGATCTTCCTGATAGCCTGTTTTGGAGTAACCAGCATTAAAACTTAATTTGCTGTTGAACTGATGATTTAGAGACAGCGTAACTATATAAGTCTGTTCGTTTAAAAAATCATTGCCGGCGCTTAAAGCAAGGGATTGTGGGGTGGAAAACAGATCGTTCCCGATCACCGCCTGCCCGCGATCAAGCCGGCTGCGGGAGCTATTGTACACCAAATCAAAATTGATGCGCGTTTTGGGTGATGCGATAAATGAAAGCGATGGAGCGACGATAACATTTTTATCAAATTGCAGGTCCCGGAATGAATTAGCATCCTCATATCCCAGGTTTAATCGATATAAAAGCGAGCTGTCCCTGTTGGCCGGGCCCGTAAAATCGGCAAGTGCCCGGAAGGTATTGAAACTACCCAGCGAAACACTGATCGATTTCCGGGTTTCATCAAGCGGTTTTTTAGTTACCCGGTTGACCACGCCGCCCGGACTGGCATTGCCGTACAAGGCGGAAGAAGGGCCTTTGAGTACTTCGACACGTTCCAGGTAGTTAGTCAGCGGTTGCTTCCAGAAACCGGTACTGGTACGCAAACCGTTTACCAGCTGCGTATTGCTCTGGCCATTGACACGGAAGCCCCTGATGGTAAGGTCATCGTAAAAGGTAAACTGGCTCACACCACTAAAGTTTTTAACCACATCGCCTACACGCACAGCTCCCTGGTCAGCCATGAGCTCTTTACTGGCATATGAAACCGATTGCGGCAGGTCTTTAATATCCGTTTCGGTCTTATTACCAATAAAGGTTGATTTAGTTTTATACGTTTTCTCCTTTCGCCCGGTAATTTCTACACCCTGCAAAGCATTGCTGCCTGCGGTTAGCAGCACATCAAGTTTCAGGTGCGCTCCAGGGGCGATGTTTATTTCTTTGGTTAGGGTATTCAGCCCGATAAAAGAATAACGTAAAAGATATTTACCGGCAGTTAGCTCTAACCGGTAAGTTCCGGTATTATTTGCTGCCGCAGATATTTGCGTCCCGGTTACCCATACCGTGGCGCCCACTAACAGTTCGCCGCTGCCGTCCCGGATCGTACCAATAATGGTTGCGGGAGGTGTGGTTTGCTGGGAAAAAACCGGAAAAGATACAAGGAGCATTAAAAAGGTAAGCAGGCAAGTAAAAACTTTATTCATTTTATTTAGACTAATTAAAAATAAGATTGCAATATTAAGCCTTATTTTTAATTAGCTACAAAAAATCTGAAAAATTTTCCCATAATGTCCGTTTTTGCGTCTTATTTGGCCATTTGATGTGCGATAAAATGGCATTGCATGCCTTTTTTTTACAAGTCAGATCAGGGAGGAAGACGAACAGGTGATTATTTACGGGCACTTTATCCGGAAAATATACGGCGGGTTTAGTGGCATTGGCGTTCTGGAAAGAATTGAAAATATCGGGTCGTTCTCATTCATTTTCCCTGATCAGTTTAAAAAAGGCATCCCGGTAGGTTTCTCCGATCGGTATACTTTGTTCGCCAATATAAATCAGGTGACCGTCAATCATCCTGATCTTATCTAACGGGATGATGTATGATTTATGAACTCTGTAAAAACGCGGCCGGGGCAGTTGTTCGCTAAGGTCGCGCAGGCTCTGGTAAGTCACAAACCTTTGTGATGGCGTGAATATGGAAACGTAGTTCTTCAAGCCTTCGATATAAAGAATGTCCTTATAGTCGATCTTCAGAAATTTGTTCTTGCTTTCTCCTTTGACAAACATGTAATTCGCTTCGCTGGCAGGCGAATGAAGCGTCAAGTTTGCCGGCTGCTGATTTTCCACGCTTTTGTTTGCAGGCGAAAACTGGTTAAAAACTTTTTGCGCTGCTTTTAAAAACCGGTCGAAAGCTATTGGTTTCAAAAGGTAATCTACCACATCATGTTCAAACCCCTCCAGCGCATACTCGGAATAGGCAGTGGTTAAGACAACCTTACATCGATTGCCGCAAAGTTTTAAAAACTGGATACCGGTCAGGTCCGGCATCTGGATATCGAGGAAAACCAGGTCGATACCGCCATCCTGGACCCGGCTCAGCGCCTCAATTGCACTGGTTGTGGTGCCGGCCAGTTCCAGGTAAGGCACTTTTGCAATATAATCGGCGATTATTTTGGTCGCGTAAGCTTCGTCATCAACGGCAAGGCAGCGTATCATGGTTCATTTATTAGTGTTTAAACAGGATGATTGGTTAGGTTGATCTTCAGCGTTGTTTTGTATGTTTCGCCATTGTTGCTGATCAACAGCTCAAAGCTGCCGGGGTAGATCAGTTCCAGGCGGCGTTTAATATTCACCAGCCCGATCCCGCCGGAATGATCTTTTTGGCCCTGGCTTATCTTGTTACTTACCACCAGGGACAGCTGCTGGTTTGTGGTAAGGATATGAATCCTTACCGGCCTGAGGGCGTCATCAATTACCCCGTGTTTAAAGGCATTTTCCACAAAGGGTATCAGTATCAGCGAAGCAATCCGCTTCCCGTTAAAATCGCCGGTTGTTTTAAAATCAACAAAAAAGCGCTCCTCAAAGCGCAGTCGGTAGATTCCGACATAAGTTTCAAGGTACGTTATTTCCTGTTGCAGGTCCAGCATTCCGTCAGCGCTGTTGTAGAGCATATAGCGCATAAGTTGCGAAAGCCTGATAATCGCATCGGCCAGCTTTTCTGATACGGGGTAGGCCAATGAGTATAAGTAATTCAGCGTGTTGTATAGAAAATGCGGGTTGATCTGTGTTTTTAAAAATAGGAGCTCGGCCCGTATTTTTTCCCGCTTCAGCTGCTCTGTTTCCTGTTCCTTACGATAGGTGTCGACTAATGCCCAGGTAATAAAACTGAATATGACTGGTTGCAGTGCCCTCCACCAGTTGTCGCTGATATAGTAGAGAAATTTTACTGAAGGGTCATAATTGCCGTACCCCAGCAACCATAAATAAACCACTTCCTCAATCAGGTAACGGCAGCCCACAAACAAACCATCGGCAATGATAAGTCCGGCAACCAGCAGCGGTGCCTTTTTTAGCTTTAAAAAACGCGGGTAAACAAAAAAGAAACAGAATGAAAATTCAACGAAACCCGCGGCCAGGTTCGACCAGACATACGGTTGAGTTCCCCTGTTATTTGCGACGTTATCGATATACAGGTAAAGTGTATAACATACCCATGCCAGCAAATAATAAACGGTTAACCGGTTTCTTTTCATTGCTCAAATATAAAGCAACTGTATTTAAGTGTGGAGTCTTATTATCTCAACAGGACCTTTCCCGATACCAACACTTTTTCGATGGTATAATACAATAAAACGATGCTTCACAGCGGTGTTGGGATCAGGATCCGAGGCTTTGAGATAATAAAATTGAGCAGGCTGGAAAGCCCGGGCACCTTTGTGCCACACCAAAAAAACAAGACGATGAAAACAATGTGTAAGTTATTCCTGATAATACTGGCGGCGGTTTTATTAAAGCCAGGCAAGGCCGCGGCGCAGCAGGCCGACAGCGTACGCCGCCTGATGGATACCCTGTTACAGTTCAGCAAGGATCATTCACTTTACAGCTGCCAGGTCGACTGGAAAATGATCACGGACAGTGTCCGTTCTAAAGCGGCAGACGCTGCTACCATTCAGGCGGCTTTGCCTACGGTCCAGCTGCTTTACCAGTTACTGGGCGACCACCATGGTTTTATGACTTACAATAATAAATATTATGGTTGGCATGACAACAGCAAACCGCTGGATAAAACAACACATGCCGTGCTGATCAAAAAAATGAAGGATGGCTATCACCTGAAAAAGGAAATGCTGGGGAAGGGGTACGGCTACCTGCTCATCCCGGATAATAATCCAACGCAGCATGGCGCGGTCAGCGACATAGCCAGGCAGATCAGGGATTCTTTGGCCGCGCTTGACCCCACCAGGTTAAAAGGATTGGTCATCGACCTGCGTTTAAACCCGGGCGGTGATATGTACGCCATGCTCGGCGGCCTGAGCAATTTATTTGAACCCGGGAAACTGAGAGCATTCATTTATCCCGGAGTAAAAAAAGAAGAAAGCTGGAATATAAACAGCCATTATGGTGTTGACCAGGTATTTAGCGGACCGGACACCCCATGTACTATTAATCGCCGCGGTAAAGCTTTATACCATTTAAAAGTTGCTGTATTGATCGGTCCGTATACCAGAAGCTCGGGGGAGGCCCTGGCCATCTCTTTCAAAGGGCGGAGCAACACGAGGTTTATCGGTGAGCATACCGGTGGTTACACCACTGCCAATACCTCTTTTCAGTTTAGCCCTGAGATAGGCTTATTCGTCGCCGCTGCGGTGGAAGCCGACCGGACCGGGCGAATGTATCCCGAAAGCGTCTGGCCCGATGATGAATTGACAGGAGGTGATGATTTTGACAACTTAAAAAATGACCTGAAAGTAATTGCCGCCCTCCGCTGGCTAAAGCATCAGTAACACAAAGCCCCTCCCTAAACGGCATAAAAAATAATACCGACGATATTCTATATTAACTATTCCATATGAATCCAATGAAAAAAGCACTGTTTTTAGCCATCGTTATGGCACCCTTTTTCAGCTATAGTCAAGCTCCGACCGATGCGGACCGGTTGAACAAATGCATTGCCGCGCACACCAGCTATTTTACCTTTAACGGGCAACAGCCGGCCGGCCGGGGCTGGGATACCTTAATGAACCTGTTTGCATCGAACCAGTTTGTAGCCTGGGGGGAATACCATAATTCGCCCTTGCTTTCGAAGTTGACGGCTTATGCCCTGGCCGGCGCGGGTAAAAACGGCTACCAGAAATGGTGCGTGGAAACAGGGCCTTTTGCAGCATCAGAACTCATGGGCATTTCGCGGGCTCAAAATCCTGCAGATAGCTTAGTCAGGCTGTATAAAGACGGTTACCCGCATATCGGAACTTTCCCTTTTTTTAGCACCGGGGAAGATGCCCAAATGCTGCTTGCGGCCAATCAGGCACATTTTACCATATGGGGCATCGATCAGGAGTTCCAAATGAGTTTTCCATACTGCCTCAGCAAAGCTTACCATGCGCAACCGCGTAAATTGCAACAGGCTTACAAGGCTGTTTACGATAGTTTACAGGCAAAGTGGTGGTATCCCAGTACAAGGCTACTGGACAGCCTGTGCAAAGCCGTATCGCAAAAGCAATACAAAACTGTTTTAAATGCCATCAAAGCTTCCAAGGAGATCTACCGCAATAATGACAACGGGGGAAGGGCTGCTTTAATGAAGGCCAACTTCTTCAATTATTATGATGCTGCGGCCAGAAATGAGAAAGTGTTCTTTAAAATGGGCAGCAATCATTTGGCAAAAGGTATGAATTTGCAAACCAGCGTTTACGATATAGGCAATGCGGTTTATGAACTTGCCCAGCGCAATAAAACAGGTTTTGCCAACGTGTACCTCATGGTCCGTTATACCCTCGAAAAGGGCAGGCTGGTGGATGATCTTTCCGCCGAAGCAAACGAGAACCCCAAAGTCTTTTCAAAATTATATGACAAAGACAAATGGACACTGCTTGATCTGAGACCCCTAAAGTTGAAGTATGACAACTCCCTGCCACGGGATGCTTACCAGATAATCGAAAAATATGACTTTGTATTGGTGTCACCCGAAGTGCTGAAAGCTCGAGCCGCGGAGGAGTAGATCAAAGGTGAAAATTAACTGCAAATGATTTTCATATTGACTACGGATCCATTTTTGTTTTGGCACTACTAAGTTACCACTTTCTTACGCATAGCGTTCGATAGTATTGTGCTTGTATAACCTGACGGCCTGGACACTTAATTATCCGGGTGATGATAACAATGATAGATGCACCGTACAGAGGTTATAAACAGAACGCGATCCGGCCAAGATGAATTGTAATATATCGTCCACATCACCAAGCTGAAAATCCCGGGGGAGCTTATCGCCCCAAAAGATCAGGGTCAACTGGAATCAGGTGCTTTTTTGAGCTCTTGAATTGAATTTTTTATGGTAACGTGGATTTTAATTGTATTTTCAAGAATTGGTGCGCTCAAGCCTTATCCCTATGAAACTGGGTGTCGTATGGATAAGCTGATAACAGCTTTTCGATGCCATGCTTATGAAAAAAATTTCCTTTTACATCACAATGATACTTTTGCCGATGCTGTCTTTTGGCCAGGAAGCATTTATCCGGGGAACGGTCACCAACGGAGTGACTAACCAGCCGGTTAGTGGCACCAGTATCCAGGTTTTGGGCGGGGCGGCAGGCGTGGTTTCTGATTCGCTGGGTACCTATAGCCTAAAATTAAGGCCCGGTAATTATACCCTTATATTTTCAAAAGTTGGTTTTAGGACGGTATCGCTTGCAGATATACAGATCGGCACGGTTAAGCCTACCATTATGGATGTGGCGATGGAGCAAATTGTGGCAAGTTTAAACGAGGTGAAAATAGTGGGCAGCCGGCGACTTAATAAAACGATGGAAAGCCCGCTATCACTCAGGAGCATTGGCGTGTCGGAGATCAAAAGAAACCCCGGCGGTAACCGTGATATATCAAAGGTGATCCAGTCGCTGCCCGGTGTTTCGTCGCCGGTTAGTTTTCGTAATGATATTATTATTAGGGGCGGCGCGCCTAACGAGAACCGCTTTTACCTGGATGGGGTAGAGATCCCCAATATCAATCATTTTGCTACGCAGGGTTCATCCGGCGGGCCGGTGGGCCTTATCAATGTCGACTTTATTAAAGAGGTGAATTTTTATTCGGGCGCTTTTCCGGCAAACCGTGGCAATACCCTGAGTTCGGTTTTCGAGTTTAACCAAAAGGATGGCCGTGCTGACAGGTTGGGCGCTACGCTTTCTGTTGGGTCAAGTGATTTTAGCGCAACCATTGAAGGCCCCCTGGGAAAACGTACTGCCTATCTGGCTTCGTACAGGTACTCCTATCTGCAAGGCTTATTTAAACTGCTAAAACTACCGTTCTTGCCCTCATACCAGGATTTTCAATTTAAGGTAAAAACAAAACTAGGCAATAAGGATGAAGTAACCTTTATTGGCCTTGGGGCCATAGACAGGTTTAAACTTAACCTTTCGGCAGATAGTACCGAAGAAAACCGGTATACGGTAGCCACCATCCCCGTGAATACGCAAAATAGTTATACCGTGGGCGCCACTTACAAACATTTCAGGCCAAAGGGTTTTATGCTGTTTGTAGCCAGCAGGAGCTATTTAAACAATAACGCGGTAAAGTATAAAGACAACCAGGAAAGCCTGGGCCGCATACTTGACTATACTTCAGCAGAGTCCGAAAATAAATTGCGTTTTGAAAGCACCAGTCAGCAGGGCTTGTATCGTGTCAACTTTGGTGCCGGCGGCGAGGCGGCACATTATAGCACTAATACATTTAATTTATTGCCTTATGGTAACCAGGTATACAATTCGACCATCAACTTTTTTAAATATAACGTATTTGGGCAGGTAAGCCGCCCGTTTTTTAATAACCTGTTGTCCCTGTCATTTGGCTTAAGGGCAGATGCAAACACCTTTTCATCGGACATGAATGACCTGTCGAGAACAATTTCGCCCAGGTTCTCGGCATCGTTAAATCTAAGCGAGCGGCTAAGCCTGAATTTTAACACGGGCATTTATTACCAGTTGCCGGCTTACACGGTTTTGGGTTACCGCGATAGTTTAAATACCTTGGTTAATCGCAATGTCAACTATACCCAAAACAAGCAGCTGGTATTGGGCATGGAATACAATTTACCCAACACACGTTTTACAATTGAAGGGTTTTATAAATATTACTCCCATTACCCGATTATTAAAACCCTTAATGATTCTATTCCCTTGGCCAATCTCGGGGCTGATTTTGGCGTAGTGGGCAATAACCCGGTGGTTGGCGAAAGCTATGGCCGCAGTTATGGTTTAGAGTTTTTTGCGCAGCAAAAACTCAATAATGGGTTTTACGGCATATTTGCCCTTACGCTTTACAAAAGCGAGTTTCAGAACAAGAGCGGGACTTATGTGCAGTCGTCATGGAACAACCGCTATATACTCAGTTTAACCGGCGGCAAACTTTTAAAAAGCAACTGGGAGGTTGGTGCCAAATTCAGGTTAACCGGGGGCAGCCCTTACACCCCATATGATCAATCGTTATCATCACTTAAAACAAACTTTACCATTTACCCGCGGGGTATACCGGCTTATAATCTGTTAAATACGCAGGTGCCGGCGCTTTTTTACCAGCTGGATGCCAGGATCGACAAAAAATATTACTTTAAACACTACGCGTTTAACTTTTATATTGATATGCAAAACGTTACAGGTTACAAATACAACCGGCAACCGGTTATCGTGCCTGTCAGGGATCCCTTCGGAAATGTGATGGGCGCACCCGGGGATGCAAGCAGGATCCAGACAAAATTCCTCGCTCAAAAAGGCGGAAATATACAGCCTACCCTCGGGCTGATCTTTGAATTTTAAATTAAATTATAAGACGGTCAAGGGAGGCAGATCAAGACAGTTTGATCATATAAACTTACAACCGAAAGCCATACCCTGTTAAGACCTGAACCAAACACTGACAGGCTGAGATTGGCGCTTCTTCAATAAGCTCCCTGCTATACTCAAATAAAAATATCAGCCATCCGATAAAACGTTCAAACCACTTTGTATGAAATTTGTTACGTGTGGTAAATAAAAATCATGCTGCTAAAGAAGTCAATTCCGGTTTCATACATTTTTGGAAAAATAAAAAATGAACTGCCTTATGTCCTCGTTGTGGGTTTAGTGGTTAACTATTTAACCGGGCATTTCAGAAATCTGATCCCGCAGATGCCTGTTGCTATTCCCACATTTATAGGTACTGCAATATCCGTGATCTTATCTTTTAAGATCAGTCAGTCTTATGACCGTTGGTGGGAAGCCCGTAAAATTTGGGGGAGTATCGTCAATGAAAGCCGGACCTTTGTTTTGCAGTTACAGTCTTTTGTTTCAAAAGGCAGGAACAAAGAGATTAGATCTATCGCCTACAGACAAATAGCGTGGTGCTATAGTTTAGGGCAAACCCTTCGGGGGCTGGATGCCACAGCGAATCTTGATAAATATCTGTCAGAAGCCGACATGGAAGAAATTAAGCGGCATATGAACAAACCCCTGGCTATACTCCAATTGAATACGCGGCAGATCACTGACCTGAGAGGGGAGGGAAGCCTGGAACTGTTCAGCCAGGTGCAGATTAATAATACGCTTGTCAACTTTTCCAATGCCATGGGTATGGCCGAGCGTATAAAAAATACGGTTTTCCCGCAGACCTACCGTTTATTCCTCCACTATTTCATTTATATTTTTGTAGTAACGTTATCTATTGCACTAACGGACATTGACAGTTTTTTCGAAATCCCCTTGTTACTGGTCATTTCGTCGGCATTTTTCCTGTTGGAAAAATCAGCTACGCATTTGCAGGATCCTTTCAACAATTTGCCAACGGATACTGCCATGACAACAATCGCTACTAACATTGAGATCAATATCAAGCAATTAATCGGCGATCCGGATGTGCCCGAACCTTTACAGCCCGAACGCTTTTATTCACTTTAAATACATTTGTTCATATATATCTGTAATAAGGTATACACTAGAAAGATACCCAAAACAGCTCACAGTCGCAATTTTGTAGCTAAAACATATATTTTGTAACGATTTTGGACAAGGGTTGCAGATTTTGCCCAACTTTACAGTCTGCATAAAAAACAGGCGGCCTATCAGAATAAGCCGCCTGTTTAATTAGGCATCTATCATTAATATCCTTTATTTTGTGTCAGCTTTGATGCGCCGCTTGCGCCGCTCAGATCTATCTGTCGTTGGGGGATAGGATAATATTCGTTTTTTCCGGTAGTAAAGTGCCCACCTTTAACATCTTGGGTAAACTTACTTTGATAAGTGAAGTATGCATTTAGTTCAGATTCGGCAATCCCCCACCTTACGAGATCAAAAAACCTGTGACCTTCTAAAGCTAGTTCTATTTTACGTTCAAAATAAATTGCTTTTAAAGCCACGTCCTTGCTTGAAAAATAGGCCGCCGGATAGGGGCTGATCTTATAGTTGGCAGCAGGTGTGGTTGAAAAACCACTTGTTGGTTTTGAAGGGTCTTTGTATTTGTAGACAAAACCAGCCGGGTTTGCAGCTCGGTTACGTACCAGGTTAACCAGTTGCAAAGCCCTCGGTAAGCCACCAGTTTGCGCTTGTGCTTCTGCTGCCATCAGCAATACATCCGAAAAGCGGATGATGTTGTTGTTTATGCCCGAGCCAGGTGCCCATGAAAGCATGTCGCCTTCGGTGTCTTGCGCGGCATTGCCAAATACCATTTTTATAGGTGAGTAAGGGCCGGCGTATGGCTGGTTCCTGACCCAGTCATTTCCCGGATGGTTACCCCAGTCCAAATATGGGATGCCACGGCGACCGGCTGTCCAGTCTAAACGTGGGTCGATCGTTCCCGCATCGGGCGTAAAGGACTGAGCTGATGTCAGCCCCATATCACTCTTAATGGGATGATCATTGTATGTATCCAAATAGGGTAGACCAGCAGGATCTGTACGGAAGTGATTTACCAGATCAATGGAAGGCTGGTAAAAACCGCAGCATGGGAACGGGCTGCCTGTGCCGTAGGGGAAATTAAGCATATCACCGTTATTTGCGTTCGAGGGACCGGCAGGGTCAGCATTGGCAGCGGCTTGTACGGCAAATACGGATTCCGGGCTGTTGTTTGTTGCTGCCCTGAAGTTATCTTCAAACCTGTCGTTTAAAGCGTATTTTACGCCGCTGGCTGTAGTGCCTTCAGCTATTACGGTTTCAAAAAGGTCGCGTGCCTGCTCAAATTTATGCTCATAAAGATAAGTTTTTGCCAGGTAAGCAGCAGCAGCCCACTTATTGGCGCGGCCTGCATCAGCCTGCTCACCGTCCATGTTTTCGTAGGCAAACTTAAAATCCTCCTCTATTTTTGGCCATATATCCGTGTTATTGGGTTGGTTAAAGTCAGTAGTAATTTCATCAATATACGGTACATTGTTAAACATCTTTTTCAGGTCGAAATAATAATGAGCACGTAAAAAGCGGGCCTGACCCATCAGGTTAGCCTTTTCCTCTGCGGAGAAAGTACTTACTTTACCGATTGTGCTTATTAAAATATTTGTACGTGATATGCCCTCATAATCCGCCTTCCATTTGCTGTTAAAAAAGCCGTTGGTTGCATCGCTATTGAATTTTGATATCAGTTCTATAGGTGTCTGGTCGCCGGGGTCACTGCCTTTATTGGCATCGCCGCCTGCTACACCGCCATAGATCCAGTTGTCAGGGGACGTTTCCCATGCACCTCCGCCACCAATTGCGGCATCTCCGCCCTGCTGGCCGTCCAGTGCGGCATAAGCGCCTATTAATAATTGGTTGACTCCTTCTTTTGATACCAGCAGCGGGCTTTCTAAAGCGCCGGTCAGCGGCTTTTCTAAATATTTCTTACATGAGCTAAGTGCTATCGCACCCGCCAGAATTATGGGGATAAATACTTTTGTTCTCATCTTTTAATCTTTTGCAATTATCAATTGTTATAATGAAAAATTCACACCAACTAAAAATGTGCGTGGGCTCGCGTAGGTACCTTCGTCGATACCAAAGTTCAGCACACCGCCATTGAGTTCGGGGTCCGTACCGCTGTAACCGGTAATGGTAAATAGGTTCGTTGCCGATACGTAAACCCTTAACTTCTGTATGCCCGATTTTTTTGAAGTGTTAAATGTGTATCCGATCTGGGCATTGCGAGCTCTCAGATATGTGCCATTTTCGACGAAATAGGAATTCGGTGTTGATCCGCTGCTCACCGATGCGTCCAACTCCTGTATCGGAGCTTTCGCATTGTGATTGGAAGGTGTCCAGGAATCATATAGTGCGGTATAGCTTTTTGCCGTTTCAAATGACGAATAAAAGTCTCTCCAGTATTTAACGTTGTTCCATATTTTCCCACCGAATGATCCGTAAAGCAGCATGTTAAAATCAAACTGCCTGTAGGTGAGGCCCAGGTTTAAGCCAGCGGTGAATTTGGGGTTGGGGTCGCCAATAAATGTACGGTCGGCATCGTCAATGATGCCATCGCCGTTGACATCCTTGTAGCGGAAACGACCCGGTTTGACATCCGTTTGGTAAACAGCATTTGGGTCCCCGGTTGCGGCTTGCACCTTGGCATTCGCAGCGTCTATCTCTGCCTGAGAGTTCCAGAAACCAGCGGTCTGATAACCGTAGAACTGCCCGACAGGATGGCCGGTTTCGTTCCTTACCATGTTTACATCAAACCGGCGGGAGATATCTGAATAGAAATAGGTAGCGTTGTCTGATACCTTTGTGATTTTATTGTTATAGGTCGTAACAGATAAAGTACTGTTAAATTTAAAGTCATTATTGAGTTTTAAATTACCAGTGACCGATATATCCAAACCGGTAGTTTTCATTTGCGCTATATTTACAAAAGGCACGGTGCCATTGCCTTCGGTGCCTAAGTGTTCCGGATTAAAGAGCAGGTCCTTTATATCTTTACGATAATAATCTGCCGTAATGGATAATTTGTCGCCAAAGAATGTAGCGTCCAAACCTATATTGCTGTTAATGTCCTTCTCCCATTTTGCATCAGGGTTGCCAATATGCTGCTGAAAAAATCCGGGCTGTATAACGGTGCCCCCGCCTATTGGGTAGTACGACTGGCCAATGCTACTTCCATAAGTATTGTAAGCATTATCGGGAGTAAGATTTAACTGGTTGCCCATAATCCCCCAGCCGGCACGAACCTTTAAGTCGGATATCCAATTCACCTCTTTTAAAAAACCTTCCTGAGAAATACGCCAGCCCGCGCTGAATGCAGGGAAATAACCGTACTGGTGTTCTTTGGAAAACTGTGATGAACCATCCCGGCGGATAGTAGCATTGAACAGGTATTTACTATCGTAATCATAATCTAAACGGCCGAACTGCGAAAGCATGGTGTAGCTATTATGCTCGCCGTAGTTGCTTGAGCCATTCGCCGATCCTGTGTTAAGATTTACGTAGTTGGGGTCAAAATTGAAATAACCTTGCCTGGTAGCGCCTAAAGAGCTGTTGTAATCTTCAAAAGCTTCGGTTCCTAAAACCACCTTGATATCGTGCTTATTTAGTTTTTTATGATAGCTCAAAGCGTTTGTCCAGGTGTAATTCCAGTTGCTGTAGCTGTCTTCGCCATAACTGTTAGTTTGCGAGTTTTCTTTGCTTTCGTAAGTTGGATAGTTGAAATAGTGAGAATTGCCATTGCTGATATCACCACCAAAAGTACTGCGGAAATTAAAATCTTTTAAAAAATCGGCTTCGGCGTAAATGTTACCGAAAAGCCGGTATCCCACATCACCGTTCACTTTCGAGCGTTGCTGAATTGCGACCGGGTTATTAGCATCCCCCAGGCCCGATCCATAGCTGCCTGCATAATTACCTGCAATATCATATACAGGAATGATAGGTTGTTGACGAATAGCCATTGTAATAACGCCATCAGGGTTGTTACCGCCTACTTTGGGGTTTTTGGTTACCGAATAGGCCAGGTTTTCACCAACCCTTACATGCTTGTTCAGGTTAAAATTTGTGTTGGCCCTTAAGGTGTATCTTTTTTGGTAAGTTTCTATCAAAGTACCCTGCTGGTTAAAATAGTTGGCCGAAATAAGGTAGTTGCCTTGATCGCTGCCACCGCTTATTGCTATATTATGACTGGTTATAGGCGCACTTTTAAATATCTCGTGATACCAGTCGGTACCCGCTTTGTTAGCTTTTGTTATGCGGTAAAAGCTGTTAAAATCATCACTGGTGGTATAATTAGGGTTGACGTAATAAAGAGAGGGGTCGACCGATGGATCGCCGGCCTTTGTACCTGCCGGCGTAATATAATCTGGCAAGGTGTATTTAGTGCCTGTACCATCCGGGTTATATTGTTCGTCAGTAAAATCCGTAACGCCTGAGTTGGTTTGCGCCAGGTGTTTCAGATCTGCCATTTCCTGTGGATTAAGCGTATGCCATACGTTCCCGCCTTTTGGTACCTGGGTGCCATAGTAGGCATCGTACTGGATGTTTACCTTGCCTTTACCTTTTTTTGTGGTAATAATGATAACACCATTTGCAGCCCTGGCACCATATATCGATGCCGAGCTCGCGTCTTTCAATATCTGGAAACTTTCAACATCATTTGGGTTCAGGGTGCTTACATCCTGGGTGGGTATGCCGTCTATAACGTATAAGGGCGTATTGTTACCAAACGTGTTGAAACCTCTGATGCGAACCTGGGGCTCTTCACCAGGCTGGCCGGAACCGATGACAGTAACGCCAGAGGCCTGGCCCTGTAATTGTGAATTTACGGATGAGGATGCTGTTTTGTTGAGATTTTTCACGTCAACCACCGACACTGCACCTGTAAGGTCTTTTTTACGTTGGGTGGTATACCCTACCACAACTACTTCGGTTAATGCCTTTGATTCTTCCGCAAGTTGCACATTGATGGTTTGGCGGCCATTTACCGGTATTGCCTGTGTAGCAAAACCAAGAAAACTAAACTCAAGCAAGCCGTTACCGTCTGGTAAGGTTAAGCTATATTTACCGTTAATGTCGGTAGTTACGCCTAATGTGCTACCTTTAAGTTTAACCGTTACACCCGGTAGCGGCTGGCCTTTTGTATCAGTTACTATACCGCTAACATTTAGCACGGCTATGGTTTTGTCGCCATTAGGTTTTACAATTACCACGTTATCCATTATCTGGTAAGTAAGTGCCTGGTTTTGCAGTACGAGTTTCATGATGTCGTCAATAGTAGCATCTTTTGCTACAACTTGGATCTTTTTATCCTGGTTTACCTGGTCAAGACGATAGAAAATGCTGTACGTGCTATTTTTTTCGATCTGTTTAAACATCTGTTTAACGGAAATATTATTCTCGTTAAAATTGAAGACCTTCTGAGAATAAGCCGCAGCATGTATTTGCATTATCCCGGTTAGGAGCAAAACAGTTACAAGCTTCATAATTTTGAGCGTTTTTTGCCAGACAGCAGTAGCCGTCACAGCTTTACTGTAAAAATTAATCATAAATTTGTGTTAGTTAATTAGTTAATACAATGCTTCCCCAAGCGTTAGGGTATTAGCTATTAATTGATTTAATAAATACGCCCGGATTGTTAGAGCAGTCCGGGTTTTTTGGTTTTGTCTGGTTTATCCCATATTAGTTTTTTAAGTGTTTGTTTAGTTAATAGTTTTAGTTATTTCTCTTTTGTTATTATTATGATGTTTCCCAATTTGGAGTAACTGATCGGCGTGTTTTGTTTTATAATATCCAAAACCTTGTCAATGCTCCCCACATTTTTAAAATTCCCGGAGTATTTAATGTTGTGCAATAAAGTATCGCTAATGTTTATTTTAACATCATATCGCCGCTCTAACACCTTTGCTATGTCTTGTAAGGTATTGCCGTCAAACATCAGCAGATTATCTTTCCATCCGGTATATTTAGCTTCTTGATCGGGGGTAAACTGCATTATTTGGATTTCATTAAACGTCTTTGACGCTGCATCATTAAGCCCATGCGATACCTCTGGTTGCTCTGAGCGTCGGTTCCAGATACGAAGGTTTTGTCTTTGTTTAATATAAATCCTATTCATCGCATTGTTTTTACGCTCTGTATCTTCAATAGAAACCTCGCCTGTTACCACAGCGGTTTCAAAAAAGGGATCGTTAGGGTATGCTTTTAAATTAAACTTGGTACCTATATCCCTGACCAGATAATTTTTGGTATTCACAATGAATGGTAGGTTCTTTTTGCCTGCCGCAATTTCAAAAAAACCTTCTCCCTCCAGATAAACAGTACGATTGGTTATGCCAAAATCGTTATTATATCTTAATATAGAACCCGAATTTAACCAAATGATAGTACCGTCTGTTAAAGTAATCTTACGTGCTTTGCCGGGGCCGGCAGCTAATTGGTTAAAAGGAGATAGGTTTGAAGGTGCGGGTTTAAAAAGAAAAACACTGGTCACTGCGGCTAACAAAATACATAACGCGAGCCATGCTCTGTATTTTCTTTTTGCTCGTGGCCTTCTATAATTAATTGTACTTAAAAACCGCGTGTATGCTTTATCAGTATCAACCAGCGTACGCTCAAATACCAGGCTGTTTTGCCAGGCCTCGTATAATTGCGCAAAGTACTGTTCGTTCTCCGGATGCGCGCCTGTCCATTGCTTAACAAAAGCAATTTCGTCTTCGCTAGCCTGCCTGGTGATGTATTTTACCAGTAAACTCTTTATTTCAGATTCATCTTCCATTGATAACCTTAAGACAACTCACCGAACAAATACCCCCAATTATTTTTTCTATTTTAACTTTATTAGACATTAGCCTTCTATTTATTAACGAAATAGCACATTAGTTAACAGTATCATAAAATTATTTTAATAAACATTTGCGAGCTTGAATCATTTTCTTTAACTTGTTAAAGTTTTTTAAAAAGTTAAAGAAATATCTTAAAACTTGATTAATGTGACAGAAGATGAGATATTGACATCAAAACTTTATAGGGGGGATACCAAAGCTTATGAAATACTTTTTAAGTATTATTACCCAAAACTTACCCTTTTTGCAAACAGGTTTGTAAACGATATAGACAATGCAGAAGAAATTGCAGGGGAGGTTTTTGCAACGCTTTGGGAAAAGCGAGCAATGTTGAATAATACTGTTTGTATAAGAGCCTACTTGTACAAAAGTACTCAAAACCGTTGCCTGAACTACCTGAAGCATCAGAAAATAGAAAACCTTTATATTACCTACCTGCAAAAAAACAATCTAATAAATACCTGTGCAGCTGATACCGAAAGCTGTTACAATGATAAAGAACTCGCTGTACAAATAAAGGCTGCGATAGACAGCCTGCCCGGTAAATGCCGACAGGTATTTATAATGAGCCGTTATGAGGGTTTGAAGTACCGTGATATTGCGCTTACGCTCAACATATCTACCAAAACAGTAGAAAGGCATATGGGCATTGCACTAGAGCGGCTCAGAAAATTGCTCAGGTACATGACCTACATGTTTTAGACAAGCGTAATATTCCTGTTATACAGTTTGGCTTTTTTTGGCTCTTTTTTAACTCCACTATAAGTTAGCTATGTTGGCACTACACCCTGCATGCTTATGTTCAATTGGAACAGTAACCCCAAGACTCTTTGCACAACTGTCGTTTTGTACGATGAATCTAAAATTGATTTAGGCCACCTATTGTTTTATGTGACATAATTTACATATAATCGATAGAAATGATCATCTCCTAAAGTTACATTTTATACAATTTCTTTTTCAAGGAATATAGAGCAACCAGTATGCTGGTACTCTAAAAAACCGCATTTTTTGCAAACGTTTAAAGCAGCAGTATTATTTTCGTTTACTTCAGTTTTACATTTTTTAAACCCTTTGTATAAAAGATCGGTGAGGCAAAAGTCAACCAATCTTCTGCCATATCCCAACTTACGAGAGCTGTACGCAATAATTGTCATTGAAAGAAAAGCTTCTTTCGATTCGTAATTATTAGCATAATAGGCTAAAAAACCCCGTAACGAATTGTCTTCTATTATCGAAATAATACATGCATGCTGCATGATTTTATCTACATACGACTGTAGATCGTCCACTTGGTACATACCCTTACCATTATTGATGGTATCCTCCATCAAGCTGTAAATCTTATCTTTCATGATATTGAAATTTGATGCAAGTTATACTACAAACTGTAGCTATTTCAGTGAAGAAGTGGCCTGTCCGTTAATTGTATAAGTTTTGTAAAAGAGTTCACATCCGACGGAGGAAGGAAGCAAATCATTATGCTATATCCCAAGCATTGAAAACCATACCTTTCAGAGACGGGCAAAACAGTCAGTGCAAAATATACCCTATTGAAAAGCACGTTAATGCGGGTGGGTGAAATGTATATTTCATCAACCCGCTTTTTTTGAAATGATTTTTTAACCATCATTTACAACTATGTAAAACTTGCACATCTGCTATACATTTCACGTGAATTTTTTAGAAATAGGTTTACACTTTTATGTAAAAAACATGTGATATTTTACATAAAAAAAGCAATCGTTAAAAGTGCTATTTATTTGATGGTCAATGGTATAAATTTGTTTCAGCGATTAAAAATCAACATCATGACCACCCAAAAACAATGTATGCATGTACTTAAAATGAGCCTGACTGTGTTGGCGTTTTTGCTGCTATGCAGCTGTGCTTCAAAAAGGGATTTAGTTTACTTTAGTGATCTTTCGGCAGCATCTGTAGTTAGCGACCCTAAAAAGGAAAACGTAAAAATAGGCGAGAATGATTTGGTTAGTATTACTGTTAGCAGTCTAAGCCCGGAGTCCGATCGTTTGTTTTCCGGTAATCAAAATGTTTTAGCCGATGCGTCTGCACCTAAAATAGGTTACCGCGTAAATAAGCAAGGAAATATAAGGGTGCCACTTATAGGGGATTATACAGTAAAGAACCTGAGCCTGGAGGAGGCCAGGTTAGGAATTACAGACCAGTTAAGCAAACAAATAAAGAACCCTGCTGTAGATGTTGCTCTTCTCAATTTTAAAGTAACAGTAATTGGCGAGGTTAATAAGCCTTCTAATTTTAATATTCCTGATGATAAGATAAACCTGCTTGAAGTACTTGGCCTGGCGGGCGATATGACAGTGTATGGTAAAAGAAATAACGTGCTGGTTATCAGGACAGAAAATGGCACTAAAACTATGAAAAGGCTTGATCTGAATAAACAGGAGACATTGGCATCTCCTTTTTTTTACATGAAGCAAAATGATATTGTTTACGTAGAACCGGATAAAGCCAAGGCGTTTGAGTATAGCCAAAATACCCGGATACTCCCCATTATAATTGCTTCTATCTCAGCGGTAGCTGTTGTTTTGGCTGTGATTTTAAAAAGATAACCAAGATGAAAAAAGATTACATAATCCACCCTGCAGCAAACAACGCCGATTATAAAGATGTGGCCAGGCCATACCTTAAAAAATGGTATTGGTTTCTTACGTCTGTTGTGATATGCTTGTTATTATCATGGTCTTATCTTCACTTTACAGCCCCCCTGTATAAGGTTACTGCAACCTTATTAATACCTGATGATAAACAAGGGGGCGGGCTAATGAAGGCCACGGCTTTTAGCGACTTAAATATGTTTCACGAGGTAAAAACCGTGGATAATGAGATGGAGATTCTAAGGTCAAGAGATTTGATGTACAGGGTATTATCAAAACTTGATATTGGAACGGAATATTATGCAGAATCATTATTGAGAAACAACGCATTATACGGGAGAGAGTTGCCGATAAAAGTTACCATTTTAAGAAGAACACCTTCAGTTTTTCTTAAAAAATATCATATAGTTCTTACCGGTAATAATTCGCTTTCTATAAGTGATGGTAATGTGTACAAAACTGCGCGGTTTAATCAGGCTATCTCTTTATCTGGTATTAGTTTAAGTATTGCTAAAGGGCCCGGATTTGTTAATTATCAGAAACCTTTACTGGTAATGTTCAAAGACGTATCACAGCTTGCAGAAAGCTACAGCGCCGGCAAGTTAAAAATCACACCGGTAATTAAAGAGTCAAATACACTTATTCTTAGTGTGCTTGATGTGGTACCTCAGCGAGGTATTGATATCCTCAATAATGTGATTAACATTTATAACAGTATTGCACTTGAGAAAAAGAACCGGGTTGCATTACAAACCATAAACTTTTTGGATAAACGCCTCGGGGCTATGGAAACGGATTTATCTTCTGCAGAAATAGGTATCGAAAATTATAAACAACAAAATAATACTAGCGATGTGAGTGCAGGAAGCCAAATCAATTTATCAAAGTCGGCAGAATATAACCGTTTGCTCGAGGAATCCGATGTACAGCTTGGGATTGTTAACCAAATGCTGGATTACCTTCGCTCATCAAAGCATGAATTTAACATAGTACCCAGTACTACAGGGTTAAAAGATGCGGTATTGATAACGCTGGTTAGCAAGTTCAATGACCTGCAAATGGAAAGAGACAGGCTTCTGCGTAATGCAAACGCTACCAACCCATTAGTGCAGAATTTAACAGGGCAAATATCCGCGCTCCGTAATAATATTATTGAGAATCTGGTTAATATTAAGCAAAGCATCAGTATAGAAAATAACCACTTAAAGGCCAATTCTGCCAATTACAATTCAAAGATACATTCAGCACCTACTATGGAACGTGTACTGTTGCAGCGGGGGCGCGAGCAGGTTGTTAAAACAAATTTGTACCAGTATTTTTTGCAAAAACGCGAAGAAACGGCATTGTCAATAATGACAGTTGTACCTGTATCCGAAATTGTGGATAGCCCTGCATATAGTTCTATGCCTAGTTCTCCGAAAAGCGAGCTTGTTTATATGGGAGGCACTTTATTAGGATTACTAATTCCGTTTGGAGTTGTTTTTACAACAAAAAAATTCGCACTAAAAGTTAATAATAGTGCGGAATTAAACAAAATGCAAGGGTTGAGAATATTAGGTGAGCTTTGCCATAACGAATGTAAAGATAATGTTGTGGTAACAAAAACCAGCCGGTCTAACATTAGCGAATTATTTAGGTATATACGCACCAATCTAAGCATGTTAAAAGTAGATGATAACGATAAAGTTATACTGGTAACTTCATGCGGCAAAGGAGAGGGAAAAACATTTTTTTGTATTAATATGGGCTTAACGCTTGCAATGTTGAATAAGAAAGTTATTGTTCTTGAATTTGATTTGCGTAAACCCGATCTGCTCAGAAAAATGAATATGCAACAACGCCCCGGCATATCAGATTATTTGAATGGCGATGTTGAAGACTTTTCTGCAGGGATACAAAGATATAGAAACAGTTCTCATCTATACACACTGGGTTGCGGCACCATACCCGAAAGCCCTGCCGAACTGCTAAACAGCCCCAGGGTACAAGTATTATTTGATAAGTTGAGAAGTATGTTTGATTACATAATTATCGATACGTCTCCGGTTGGAGCTGTAGCAGATGCCTTTAACCTGTCTCCGTTTGCAGATATGTCTGTTTACTTAGTACGATACAATTATACCAGCAATAAGCAATTAAATATACTTAAAGATATATACGATCATCAGAAATTGAATAACCTAATGGTTGTTTTTAACGATGCTAAACCCGAAAATCGCCCCGTATACGCATACGGAGCATATGGGTACAGCTCCGAAAAAGCAGAAGCCATTTAGTAAGTAATCTTTTTTAAAAACAGACAGGGTTAACAATAACACTGTTAAAGTTACTACAGGTATACTTTGTGCGCGATAGGGTATGGTTTATTTATCCTCATGTAATTGAGGTGGCGAAGCCATAAAAGCACTGATCATTATTAATACTTCTGTTAATGCTCATGTAAGTGAGATGGCGAAGCTGTAACAATTGTTCATTTTGATACTTCCGATAATGCTCATGTAAGTGAGATGGCGAAGCTATAACAATTGGTCATTTTGATATTTCCCACAATGCTTAAGTAAGTGAGATGGCGAAGCTCCATCTACCCACCTTAATGCCTAATAGATAATCATGAATAATAGTATCGACGGAAAAAAATGGATGGTTATTTATACCAGGCCTAAATGGGAAAAGAAAATTGACCTGGTATTGCAACAGCTTGGCATAGAATCGTATTGCCCGCTGCGTGTTGTTAACAGAAAGTGGGCCGACCGCATGAAAGAAGTTAGCATCCCCTTGTTTAGCTGTTACATTTTTGTACATGCAAATCTTAAGGATTATGCGAATGTTTTAACCGTTTCCGGCGTTTTAGGCTACGTTTTTTTCATGGGAAAGCCCGCTATAGTAAGGGATGACATAATGAATGAAATGAAGATAAATCTTAGCAGGTATAAGGACGCCGAAATAGTAGATCTGCGGTCATTATCGGTAGGTGAGCGGGTTTGTATCAGTAAAGGTGTTTTTGCAGACCAGGCTGGCAAGGTGATATGTATACAGGGGAAAAGCGTATTGCTGGTTTTAGAAAACATGAATTGCGCATTAGTTGCCCGCATACTAGTTCAGGATATTATTAAACAAAATATAACAAATCAAAATGACATCATCCCTAACCATGCATAGGATAGGCGTAATTGGCCTTGGATACGTTGGCTTGCCCCTGGCAATTGAATTTAGTAAACATTACAAAGTAATTGGTTATGATATTAATATTAACCGATTAAATCAGTTAAGAGAAGGAACCGACCTTACGCTTGAAGCAAGCAGTAAAGACTTGTTTGACGTAATTACGCCTGTTTGTTCAACTGCAACCGGCTTGTATTTAACCAACGAGGTTGAAAGGCTAAGACAGTGCAGCATATTTATTGTAACTGTACCAACCCCGGTAGATAAAAACAACCGCCCTGATCTTTCCCCTTTACTGGCGGCCAGTGCAATGGTAGGTAAAGTATTAAAGAAAAATGATATCGTAATATATGAGTCTACTGTTTATCCCGGTGTAACCGAAGATGAATGTGTACCTGTACTTGAAGAAGCGTCGGGTTTAAAGTTTAACATTGACTTTTTTGCCGGTTACTCCCCCGAAAGAATAAATCCGGGAGATAAAACCCACACCGTAACAAAGATCAGAAAAATCACTTCCGGTTCAACACCACAAGCAGCCGATATTATAGATAGGCTTTATTCCTCTATCATCACAGCCGGTACATTTAAAGCCGATTCTATTAAAGTGGCTGAGGCTGCAAAAGTGATAGAAAATGCACAGCGCGATGTTAATATAGCTTTTGTGAATGAGTTGGCAATGATATTTAACCGGCTGGGCATTGATACTTCAAAAGTTTTGGAAGCGGCTGGTACAAAATGGAACTTCCTCGGTTTCAGGCCGGGTTTAGTAGGTGGGCATTGCATTGGCGTAGACCCATACTATTTGGCTCAAAAAGCGCAGGAAGCGGGATATCACCCCGAAATAATTTTAGCCGGCAGGCGTATTAACGATGGCATGGGTGCCTATGTAGCCGACCAAATGGTGAGAAAGATGATTTGCCATGGGGTTGATGTTATTGGCGCAGAGGTGCTGGTACTTGGTTTTACATTTAAAGAAAATTGCCCGGATGTCAGAAACACAAAAGTGATTGATATTATAAGGCGGCTACAAGAATACCATGTTAAAGTACACGCTCATGACCCATGGGCCGACAATGCACAGACAGAGCGTGTGTATGATATTTGCTGTGAAAACAGTTTGTCTAAACTACGAACCTATGACGGTATCATTTTAGCTGTTGCGCATGATCAGTTTAAACAACTTGATATTGCTTCATTAGCAAAACCCAATGCCGTTGTTTACGACCTGAAAGCATGCTTGCCCGACAGCTTAGTTAATGTCCGCCTTTAATGGATTTTAAATCCAAAGCCGTCTCGGCGCTTTTATGGTCGCTTTGGCAACAGTTCATTTCAAAAATTTTGGCTTTTATTATCTCTATTGTATTAGCCAGATTATTGCAGCCTTCACAATTTGGGTTGCTTGCAATGCTGTCTGTTGCAATCTCAATTAGTAATACATTGTTGGATAGTGGATTAACCGGGTCTTTAATCCGCACAACCAACCCTGACCAGCGTGATTATTCGACCGTTTTTTTCTTCAATATAGCCGGTAGCTTAATTTTATATGGTTTGTTATTTATTGCAGCCCCCTGGGTAGCTGCTTTTTATCACCAGCCCCCGCTTATCAATATTTTAAGGGTTTACGGGCTAATATTAATAAGTAATGCATTTTTTGGGGTGCAAAGCACCCTGCTAATTAAAGATCTAAAGTTTAAAAAGCAAACCAACATTCAATTACCATCTACAATAATAGGAGGCATTCTGGGAATTGTATTAGCATACATGGGGATGGGGGTATGGAGCCTGGTATGGATGGCGTTATGCAATTCGGTATTATCTACTGTATTACACTGGGCATTATCGCCATGGCGGCCTGTTTGGATTTTTGATACCACCCGTTTTAAAACCCACTTTGTATTTGGATACAGGATGACAGCATCCAATTTACTGGATACTGTTTTTCAGAACTTTTATCTAATCATAATTGGTAAGTATTTTTCAATAAGTCAGTTAGGTTTTTACTCCCGGGCCGATTCACTCAGTCAGTTTCCTATTACAAATATATCGATGGCTATAAATAAAGCGGCTTATCCTGTATTTGCCGAAATTGCAAATAACAAGGCTCAGTTAAAAACTGCATATAAAACGCTCATACAACAGGTATTGTTTTGGAACGCACCTGCTTTGGTACTTCTTGCTGTTATTGCCAGGCCATTAATTATGGTATTACTTACAGATAAGTGGCTGCCTTCTGTTCCTTATTTTCAGTTGTTATGTATTAGTGGGGTGATGTATCCTTTACATTCATATAACTTAAATATTTTAAAGGTACTTAACAAGAGTGCGGCATTCCTGCGCCTGGAGTTTATAAAGAAGATACTGTTTTTAGCAGGAATTTTTGGAGCTATCCGATTCGGAATATTTGGGTTGCTTTACTTTCAATTGGCTTTCAATTTTGTAGCTTATTATATTAATTCCAGCTATAGCGGCAAGCTTATCTTTTACCCTTTAAAAGAACAGATAAGTGATGTTTTACCCACGCTGTCCCTCGCTGCCGGTATTGGCGCTGGCTGTTACTGGCTCCAGGCGTACTACTTTACCAGTCACATGCCCGATATATTTAAAATGGCAATTATAAGCGCTTGTTACATATCTGCTTATGCTGCCGGCGGCGCATTGCTTAGACTATCGGCTATAAAAGATTTCAATCAACTAATATTAAAAAGATGATACCTGTAACCAAACCATTTTTTCCGACTGAAAAGGAATTTACGAGCATGGTAAGATCTATATGGGAGCGCCAGTGGCTTACCAATAACGGGCCTTTAGTTAACACGCTTGAATTGCAGCTTAAAGATTACCTGGAGGTAAAGCACCTGTTGTTTGTAACCAATGGTACCATAGCATTGCAGTTGGCAATTAAAGCGCTGGAGCTTACAGGCGAAATAATAACCACGCCATTTACTTTTGTTGCAACAACCAGCAGCGTTGTTTGGCAGGGTTGTACACCTGTATTTGTTGATATCGACCCCAATACATTCAATATTGCCCCCTCCAAAATAGAAGCGGCGATCACATTGCGCACATCAGCAATATTGGCAACACATGTTTATGGCAATCCGTGCGATGTGGAAGCAATAGAAGCTATTGCTAAGAAGCATAACCTAAAGGTTATTTATGATGCGGCACACTGTTTTGGCACTAAGTATAGGGACAAATCTATATTTGAGTATGGTGATATAACAACAACAAGTTTTCATGCAACAAAGCTTTTCCATACGGTAGAAGGTGGAGCCGTTTTTACCGGAGATGCTGAATTAACAAAGAAAATGGCCGTTATGCGAAATTTCGGATATTCGGATACAGACACATTTTCTGAATTGGGGATAAATGCTAAAAATTGTGAATTACACGCGGCTATGGGCTTGTGTAACCTTAAATATATAGGCGCTATTTTGGCAAAGAGAAGGGAACTTTATTTAAGCTATTTAACCAGGTTGGCTCATCTCGGGGTGGGTTTTCAAGCTATCCAACCCGGGACGCTTTACAATCATGCTTATTTCCCGGTATTATTTGATGATGAGGAAACGATGTTGAAAGCCAAAAAGAAGCTGGAATTGGAACAAATTTACTGCCGCAGATACTTTTACCCTCCTTTATCTGAGTTACCATACGTAGACCACAAAAGTATGCCGGTATGTGAATCTATCGCAAGCAGGATACTTTGCTTGCCATTATATCATACACTTAGTGTTTCGGAGTTGGATATAATTTGCCGTATACTTCTCAGAGACAAAAAACAAAAAAGAGTAGTCAAAGCCGAAGTGGCCGAGATCCAGGTGCCCGGATTTAATACAGTACCAGCCAGATTGTTAAACTGATGAAATCGCACCCCCCCTTAGTAACGGTTTGTTGTGTAACATATAACCACAAAAACTTTGTTGCGCAAGCCATAAACAGTTTTTTAATGCAAAAAACCAGTTTCGATTTCGAAATACTGATAGCTGATGATTGCTCAACAGATGGCGCGCTTGAGGTTATTAAAAAATTTACCGACAATTTTCCCGAGCGGGTCAGGCTTTTGCCATCAGATAAGAATTGTGGCGTACATAATAACTTAATGAATTCTTTGCATCAGTGTAAAGGTAAGTATATAGCCCTTTGTGAGGGCGATGATTACTGGATAGATCCATTAAAGCTGCAGAAACAGATCGATTTTTTGGAAGCTAATCCTGATTATGTAATGTGCTGTCATTATACAAAAGTTATAAATGAGAATGATCAGACTTTGTATGTACATCCAAAACCAGTAGCTCTTGAACATACTTATGCCGATTTGTTATCGGGCAAACAGGACGAAACCAAAACAGCTACGGTAGTTTATCGCAATTTACCAGGTATTCATCAAATTTTTCAGAAAAGTTGGTTCTTAAAATGTTACGCGGGCGATAAGCTCTTCAAAATTTTTGCGACAAGTTTTACTGGTGGTAAAATATATGTACTACCCGATGTAATGAGTTGTTACAGAAATCATTCCGGTGGCATCTGGAGTATGATCGATGCTAAAATCAGGATGAAACACATGATCAGCGATTTTAACATTATTATAAAATCGTTTACCTATCCGTCTCGGGTAAAGAATAAACTTTTGCTGCTCTATATCAAACGGTACCTTTTATTTGAGCTGAAAGCTAAACAATTCAGTAAAGCTTTAAACACAGTTAAATACTTATTACAGCAATAATGCAAGGCAACAGGAAACTTTTGTTTGTGATCCCTACATTGTTGGGTGGTGGTGCAGAACGTGTTTTGATAGCATTAGCCAATCACTTTTCAAACCAGGGGTATACTTGCATAATTGTTTCCCTTAATAGATGTCTGCCTGCTTACCCTATTGAAAAGAACGTAAATGTACATTATTTGGTAAATCGAACCAGAAAGGGGGCGGTAATGAGGCTGTGGTATCAAATAACAACCCTTGCTAAACTAATTGGCTATATGCTCACTTACAGGCCGGTTTGCTGCATAGCATTCATCACATCAGCAAATATATGGACGGCAATTTGCGGTAAATTAACAGCGATCCAATACGTTTTATCAGAACGCACTTCTCCCGAAAGAAGTTTTGGGAGTCTTACGGCAATCAAACGGATGATTATTGGATGGTTGTATAAAGGGGCAAACGCTGTTGTCGTAGGTTCTGCCGGGGCAGAAGAAAGTATGCGTAAGATGCAACCTTTTAGACAGCTGGAAAATCTTTTTAAAATCAATAATGCAGTTTCATCATTCCCGCAACCAGGCATTACACCAGTACACGGGCGAAAATTCATCCTTGGAGTTGGCCGATTAAGCCATGTTAAAGGTTTTGATGTGCTCATTAACGCATTTGCACTTTGCCAAACCAGGGACATTGATCTGCTAATTGTTGGCGAAGGAGAGGACCGGGCTAATCTTATTTGTGATATATACAACTTGGGTTTACGCGGACGGGTGTTTTTAGTGGGCCGAAAAACCAATCTTCAGGATTATTACAGCCAGGCCGAGCTATTTGTACTGCCTTCAAGAAACGAAGGTTATCCTAATGCCCTGGTAGAAGCAATGAGTTTCGGCTGCCCTTGCGTAGCGATGAACTGCGATTTCGGCCCCGCCGAGATAATAACAAATGGAGAAAATGGAATATTGGTGAACTCATTATCAGCAAACGATTTGTCGAACGCCATAGATAACATCCTGTTAAATGATAAACTAAAATCATCAATAGGGAGCAAAGCCCAAAATATCAACAGAATAAATAGTGTAGAGGTGGTTTTTAAGGCATGGGGGAAGATTATACTGCCCAGTTATAAGCCACAAATGCCATTAGTACTAAACCCAAAGTAAATATGGCAAAGTACATGATTAGACTTGATGATTTTTGCCCCACAAATAATCTGAAAAAATGGGAACCCTTTTTTTCTCTTTTTGACGAGTATAATATAAAACCAATTATCGCGGTAATTCCGTCTAATACCGACCCGAAGTTAATGAGTTGTGGTACCCACAACGTAAACTATTGGCCTACGGTGAGATATTTAAGCAGTTTAGGATACGCCATAGGCATGCACGGATATGAGCATCAGTACCAATCAAAAAACAGTGGCTTACTTAAAATTAATAACCGTTCAGAGTTTGCAGGGCTGCCGTATCGGGTGCAGGAAAAAAAAATCAGGTCAGCTACGGCAATATTTAAGGCAGAAGGCGTACCTGTATTTTGTTTTGTTGCACCGGCACATAGTTTTGACAATAACACATTGAAGGCATTGCGTCATCAATCGCCCGTTAGGGTAATTAGCGATGGGGTGTTAAACAAACCATATAAAAAATCAGGTTTTAATTGGATACCAGCACAATTATCTGAGGCTGTATGGCAATCTGCAGGGACATGGACATTTAATTTTCATCCTGAAACCTGCTCAGAAAAAACGTTTAATGATCTGCGGAAATTTGTAGAGAAGTACCACCGCGATTTTGTAAAGCCACAGGAACTATCCTATAAACCTTACACATGGTTTGACCGTGTATGCGAATTTTGGCTTGTACAATCCAGGGTATTTATCGATGCTTTAAAGTATTTCCTTCGTTCAACGTTATCCGCTACCAAACCGCATACCGTAAACTGATAATCCTTACCATTATGCATATTCCATTTTCACCTCCTTATATTGATCAAGCTGTGATCGATGAGGTAACCAGCACGCTAACATCTAACTGGATAACAACCGGGCCTAAAGTTGCATCGTTTGAAACTGAATTGAAGACAATGACCTCATCTAAAGCGGTTATATGTGTTAACTCGTGGACGTCGGGTGCAATTTTGATTCTTAAATGGTTTGGGATTAAACCAGGCGATGAGGTAATTGTGCCGGCTTATACTTACTGTGCTACTGCACTGGCCGTTTTGCATTGTGGTGCAACACCTGTAATGGTTGATATTGAAGATGATTTTTGTATATCTGCAAGTGCTGTAAAAAAAGCAATCACACCTAAAACAAAAGCAATTATTGCAGTAGACATTGCCGGTTTGCCGTGCGATTATAACGCGCTGATGGGTATTGTATCGGAGCCAGGTATTCAAGCGCTATTTATACCCGAATCGGCTGAGCAAAACATGTTGAACAGGGTTTTGCTTATAGCCGATGCAGCTCATTCTATTGGCGCAAAATATCGGGGCAGGCCATCGGCTACTGCAAGCGATATTGCAATATTTTCATTCCACGCTGTTAAAAATATAACCACAGCCGAGGGGGGCGCCATTTGTCTTAACCTGCCTGTGGTTTTTGATCATGAGGCTTTATATCGTTTCCTTAAAATATACACGTTAAACGGTCAAAATAAAGATGCCCTTGCTAAATCTTTGGGAGCGGGCTGGCGTTACGATGTGTTATTTGCAGGGCTAAAAATTAATATGCCCGATATTTGCGCGTCTGTTGGTTTAGCTCAATTACGCAAATACGAAACAGATATTTTACCAAGGCGCAAGCAAATTGCCAACAGTTATGCCAAAGGTTTTGAGCATAAGCCATGGGTAATTTTACCCTGCGTGCATGACGAAAACAGAGAGTCCAGTTATCATTTATACCCTATTCGTATAAAAGGAATTGATGAGAAACAGCGCGATCTTATTATTGATGCAATTGTTGCAAAAGGCGTAGCTGTAAATGTGCACTTTATACCAATTCCAATGCTTACCTGCTTTATATCAAAAGGATTTAAGATACAGGATTACCCCTCCTCATACACAAATTATTCCTGTGAAATATCATTGCCGATATACCCTCAGCTGACTGACAACGAAGTGGACTTTATTGTTGCTGTAGTAAGTAATGCTGTCGAAAATGAACTTACATGCAAAAAGGTATTTGCCACTAATTTAGCTATAAACCTTGCTTAAATATAAAGATATGATCAAAAGGATATTTGATTTTTGCTTTGCATTGATCGGCGTTATCAGCTTACTTCCACTATTTGTTATAATTGGATTGATTATATGCATTGATTCTAAAGGCGGAGTAGTTTTTATACAACGCCGTATAGGGCGCAACGCGGTGGAATTCCCGATGTTCAAATTTAGAACGATGAGGATCCATACCGATAATCTTGGGTTGTTAACCGTTGGCTCGCACGACATGCGGATCACAAAATGCGGATATTGGTTACGAAAATTTAAGCTGGACGAATTGCCTCAGCTCTTTAACGTGCTGGCTGGCCACATGAGTTTCGTAGGCCCGCGTCCGGAGGTTAGGCGTTATGTGGAGTATTATAACCGAATGCAAAAACGCACACTTTTGGTTAAGCCGGGTATTACTGATTGGGCATCTATAAATTACTTTAATGAAAACGATTTGCTATCAGTTGCAGAATCGCCGGAACAGTTTTATATAAATGAAATATTGCCGGTTAAAGCAGCCCAAAATCTCGAATATATCAACCATCATAATTTATGGATTGATCTGGAAATAATTTTCCTAACCATTAAAAAAATTGTGCTTAAATAATTTGCACCACAATTTATATGCGAAAATTACTGGTTATTACCCTGATAATAGCTTACGTGTACACGTTAACCTGCGATATTTTTATGAGCGATATTTTCCGTTTACCTGCCCCTGTTATATTGGGTGCACCTTTACTGTGTTTTTTTTATATGCCCGGTCAAAGGTTTTTATACGGGAAGGAGTTACTTGTATTAATAGCCACAATAGCGCTATATTATATTGTGGGGCAGGGGGACGTTAAGGGGTTTGTATTATGCAGCGTTACTGCGTTAATATGCGGGCTTTACTTTGCTTTTTTTGTGGGTACAAACCAACTACGGTTTGCTGTTTCTGTTATCGTTTTTGCAATCGTTTTATTGCTCTCCATGCTATTGCTACTCGCAGACCATTATTTTCAGGGAACAGCAGATGCCTGGCGAAGTATCCTCCTTGATGATGTGGTAAAACAAAGCCCTTCGGGCCTTGCATTAACGCAGTTTACCTTTGGCTATCAGTTGGCGGCTTTTACCACATTGGTTGCAGCTTTTGCAATAACATACCGGGTTAATATTTTGTATAAATTACTTATAATAGCTGGTTGCCTTGTTTGTATCTATTTTGGCATGAACCGTTCAGCATTATTAAGTTTTGGTATAGCAATAGGTACGCTTGTACTAGTTTTTTATAAGTACAAGGCCATACCGGTAATTTTAATTATAGTAGTTGGCGGCTTTTTGTTTTACAATTACGCGTTACTACCTAACAGTTCAATCGACGATAAAAATAATATCCTTGCTAAAAACCAGGCCAAAGAGGCTAATGACTTTAACAGGCTTGATCTTTCGGCAGAAAATCTTGCTATATATGCTGATTATCCGTTGGGGCTTGTTTTTTATGGTAAACGCTGGGAAGATGTTACTTACAGAAATCCTGTTTTTCCGGATGGGTTAAGTTCTCATAATGCCTACCTGATGTTTTTAACATGTTTAGGCCCGGTTTTAGGCTTTGGCTTGCTTGGGTTTATATACGCCAGGCCTGCAAAAATCGCAATTGATTTAGTCGGTAATATTCATACCAAACATGCAGTTGTATTGGCACCGTTGGTATTTGCTTTATTCGCTGTATCATTTAACGCACTATCTCATAATGCATGGTTGCTAAGCGGTAACGGGCCTACGCTTTTCCTATACTTCGCTGTATTGCAAGGCGCGCGAATATACATTTAATGGGTTCATGTTAAATCGATGGGTAAAAAAGTGGTTTTTATTTTGGGATCTTTAGGTGCCGGCGGATCTGAACGGGTATTTTGGCTACTGGCGCAGTATTTCAATAACCGCGGGTACAATGTTTCCATCGTGGTATTAAATGGGGGCGAAAAATGTTATTCAACTGATATACCGGGTATAACATTTATTGACCTTCAGACCATTAGGGCCTCAAAGTCGTTTATAAAGCTTTACCGGCTGCTAAAAAGTATAAAACCTGATGTTGTATTTTCTACTGTTGATCATATCAATCTTCTGCTGGGTATCTTAACCTGGTTCATTAAACTGCCTGTAGCTATTGCCAGGGCATCAAATAGCCCCACAAAAATGAAAGAGTACTACAAGGGTAAGGAACGGCTTTTGAATTCTTTTACACGTTTATTGTTATCACGCATGAAATACATTGTTTGCCAAACCAAAGAAATGGAAACAGAATTAAAGCTGGTGTACAAACTCAACTTAGTAAAATTAAAAGTTATTGCAAACCCGGTATTGATGAACAATGTTGTTGCAAAGCATATCTTTACAAATAATAAACGATTGATCGCAGTAGGCAGGCTTTCGCCAGAAAAAGGTATAGATAAGTTACTACAGATCATGTCTACACTTCCATCTAACTATTACTTAGATATATTGGGTGACGGGCCTTTAATGGTGTCGTTACTTGCAGATACAAAGCGTTTAAAGCTTACCGATCGCGTCAGGTTTTTGGGAAAGGTGATCGATGTGACATCGCATCTCGTGAAAAGCGATTTATTGCTGCTTACATCCATAACAGAGGGGTTCCCAAACGTTGTACTGGAGGCTCTCGGGACAGGTGTTCCTGTAGTTTGCTACAGAGTAGGTGGTGCATCAGAACTTATTAAAAGCGGGTTTAACGGTTATATTGTTGAGCAGGATGATGCGCAGCAGTTTAAGGAAAAGATTTTGCTTGCCTGTGCGCAAGTTTGGCCACATCAGCAAATTAAAAGCGATACCTACAAAAAATTTGAGCTATCGCAAATTGGTAGGGAGTATGAACTACTAATCAATTAATTATGTGCGGTATATACGGTTCTACTATAAAATACGGAGAAGATACCATACTGGAAAAACTTAACCGTGCAAATTTTCGGGGACCTGATCATTGCGGCTCTGAGGAGGCAGAAAGTGTTATGCTGGGGCATAACCGGCTGGCCATTATTGATTTAGACGGTCGGTCAGATCAGCCATTTTCTTATATGCATCTTAGGGTGGTTTTTAATGGCGAATTATATAATTACATTGATCTGCGCGGGCGGTTAAAGGTGATGGGTTACCACTTTACTACATCATCTGATACTGAAGTATTAGCTGCGGCTTACCTTGCTTTTGGCGAAGATTGCGTTGATCAGTTCAATGGAATGTTTGCTTTCGTTATTCATGATATTAAAAAACAGGTGCTGTTTGGCGCAAGAGACCGCCTCGGTAAAAAGCCGCTGTACTATACACATCAGGGAACTAAATTTGAGTTTGCCAGCCAGCCTGCTCAAATTGCAATCGGTCAAAAACTTATGCCTGATACACAGGCTATCCACCAGTTTTTTTTATGGGGGTATATCCCAGAACCTAAATCTGCTTGGGGAAAAATAAAAAAGCTTAAAGCTGGTTATACATTTATTCTTAGTATTAAAACCGGGGAGCTTATGCTGCGGCAGTATTGGAGTATTACACAAACACCATATGGGGAATATAGGGGAACATACACATCTGCGGTGAAAAGACTGGATAATTTGCTTACAGATTCGGTTTATAGCCGTTTAAACGCCGATGTGAATTTGGGTGTCTTCCTTTCAGGCGGTATAGATTCATCACTGGTGGCAGCAATCGCATCAAAAAAAGAAAAGATCAAAACCTTTTGCGTAAAATTTAAAGGGAAAAAATATGACGAAAGCAACTTTGCCGCAGCGGTTGCGAAACATTTAAATACAGAACACCACACAATAGAATGCGACTACAGGGAAGGTATAGCGATAATTCAGAACTTTAACAGATATTTTGATGAACCGTTTGCCGATTACAGCGCTATTCCATCATTACTTTTAAATAAATATACCAAACAGCACGTTACGGTGGCACTTAGCGGCGATGGTGGTGATGAGTCTTTTTACGGATATCATCGTTACCGGCGGTTATTACAAGTAGTTGCTATCTATAAATTTCCGTTGGGTTTAAGAAAAGCTGTCGGATATGTTATGCAGTTGTTTGGCGGATATAAACAGAAATTGCTTGGTGAAGGCATATCACAAAGTGATTTTAAAAGCTTATATGTACTAATGTTGGGCGGCCTTGATTTTTCATGGCTTAATTACCCACTTCAGGCGATAGACGTTGATGGTATAGATATTTTGACCGACAATGAACGCTCATTGCTCCAGAAAATGTCGGCCATGGACATCGCTACTTATTTAAATGGCGATATCAATACAAAGGTAGATCGCTCAGCGATGGCGTATGCTGTTGAAGTGCGATCCCCATTGATGGATTATCGTGTGGTTGAATTTGCGCAGAACCTACCGGATAGTTTCAAGTATAAAAATGGAGTGCAAAAAAGGATATTGAAGGATTTACTATATCAGTACGTACCTAAAAGCTACTTTTCACGGCCCAAGTCAGGATTCACATTGCCCCTGGGCGAGTGGTTTAGAAACGATCTGAAGGAATATGTTCTGAGTGAACTTTCCATATCAGTATTAAAAGATATTCCCTGTATTGACCCGGTTAAGACGCAGCTTTATATTAAACAGCATATGAAAGGCGAATGGAACAGAACCATGATGATATGGAAATTGCTTGTTTATGTACAATGGGTAAAAGCTAATAACAATTAAACACCTGATATGATTCGCTTTAAAACAAAGGCACTGGGCTTTTTACCGGTTAGGATGATATGGTTTGCACCTAAACCTCAAAAAAAACTTTCATTGTACAGCTTTTATAAACAATCTGCTTGTTGTGAGAACCTTCCAGGATATATAAGGAAGCCGTTTTTTACAAAGGTGATTGATTTGACGGCACCGCTTTCCGAGATCGAAAAAGGGATAGACAAACAAACTATTTACGAATATAACAGGGGAATGAAGGAGGGGGTAATAACGATGTTAGAGCCTGATTTATCCCAGTTTGTAATATTTTATAATTTGTTTGCACAGCAAAAAAAGCTACCTCCCTTAGGGCAGGGTTTTTTTAAGTATGTCAATAATATCATCATTACCAAAGCCACTTTAGATGAGTCCGATTTGGTTATGCATGCCTATATCCTTGATGAAGAAGCATCAAGGGTTCGGTTGCTTTATTCGGCAACATCAGGCAACTATACTATAAAAGGTTATTCAAGAGCATTACAAGGGCGGGCCAATCGCCTGCTTCACTACAAAGATATTTGCCTGTTTAAAACCCAGGGCTTTAAGTGTTACGACCTTGGAGGTTACGCTATGCATACCAGCGACACGGCATTACTGGGAATAAATAAATTCAAGGACAGTTTTGGCGGGTCAGTTTTAGAAGAAAGTGATTATTTGCCCTTGCCTTTGAAATTGTTCGCCACATTATCCGCCTTGTTTTAATATGCGCGTGCAGTTTAAAAATGCTATGGCAAAGCTATTCTGTTATGATAAATGGAATATTGGGCATATTTTACAAACCCCAGAGGATTTTATTGCCAAAAAGCGAATCTCCAGGGGGGTAAAATGGCTTCCGGAGGATAGTATAGATTATAGGGCTGACCCTTTCCCGGCACGGATATCTGGGCGCGTGTATGTTATGTACGAGGAGTTAAGCTTTTGGAATGGTAAAGGAAGGATCATGATAATTGATGGTTTTCAAAACGGATCATCAAAAATGGTTAGGGGCATATCAGCCCAAAATATTCATTTATCTTATCCTTATCTGTTTAAAGCTAACGGTACTTTGTTTTGTATACCAGAAACCTGTCACTACAACCGGATAGATCTTTTTGAGGTAGATAGTAACCATCCGGAAATATTAATAAATAGAAAAACTCTGGTTAGCGGTGCAAAATTTGTAGATAGTTCGATAGTGTTTTTTGAAAACAGGTACTGGCTGTTTACCAGTATTGCAAATCAATATGGTAGTTTATACCTATATCATTCAGATTCATTACTGAACGAGTTTGTTGCTCATAGCCTTAACCCTATAAGTGTTGGCATAGCGCAGAGCAGGTCAGCAGGTTCATTGTTTTTTGTTGGGAATGCTTTGTACATGCCCACTCAAAATCCCCAACGGTGCTATGGCGGTTCTATCGTAGTAAACCGGATCAGTAAACTGACACCATTTGAATTTTGCAGCGAAACATGTTTTGAAGTATTCCCTCAAGCACCTTATACGGAAGGTATACATACCATAAATTTCTGTGACGGACTATTGATAATTGATGGTAAACGGAAAATCAGGAGCTTAATGGCGCCATTTAAAAAGGCGGTTAAAGCATTTAAAAACTTATGATAGCAACCCTGCCTGAAATGGTATTTGTATCTGATGCAGATGAGGCTAATGGCGCAGAAAAAGTTTTATTACTTGCCGCTCAGACGGGCTCATTACCAATTGTTTTTTTGAAAAAATCAAAAGTACGGCAGTTGATTATTCCTGCTTTACACAAGGTTACATATGTTTCAAATATAAGTATGTTATTGGGGTTTATTGGATTGCCCTGGGCGTTAAGGCATTACAGGAAATCGCCGGTAATGTTTAGTACTCACCCGTATGTGAACGTATATCTGGGTTTGTTAAAACGAATTGGATTTATAAAATCAAAATTGGTTTTCAGAGAATGCACATCTGTTTTTTTGCGCTACGCCGGGTTTAAAAAATGGCTATACAAAGTAGGCTACAGGTATGGTTACGTGAGTGCCGACCTTATTATTTGCCAAACACACCATATGCGCCAGTCGTTGATAGATCACGCAGCTTACTTAAAGCAAGAGAAAATTACAGTAATTGAAAATCCACTTGACATTGATCAGATACTTGGGAAGGCAAATGCCTTTTTATTAGAACCGGAGCTTAGCACTGGTTATATATGCACGGCAGGCAGACACATATCCGAAAAGGGGTTTAATTATCTTTTGGCAGCGTTTAAACTTGTACATGAGCGTTTCCCCGATATTAAACTCCTGATAATTGGCGACGGCCCTAAAAAAAAAGAACTTATCTGCCTGATTGAACAGCTACAGCTTCAGGATTTTGTTATTTTGAAAAACTGGCAGCCAAACATAATCCCTTATTTTAAGCAAGCAGATGTATGTATTGTAAGCTCTGTAAAAGAGGGTTTCCCAAATGTGTTGTTGGAGATGATGACCGTTAATCGCCACGTTGTTTCAACCTTGTGTGCTGGAGGGATAGAAAATATTCCCGGGCTCATTACCGTACCGGTGTCATCGTCAGAACTAATGGCAGAAAAAATTATCAGCGTACTTGAAAAAGGTAACCACCCCTTGCCCGATGTTTTTTTTGATTTCCTCAGTACACGCACATCAGCTGCTTACACCAGGCAAATACTGCAAACGCTTAAATCTGTTTCTTAACCTCTAATACTAATTATATGAAAAAGCTATGTCAACCCAAGTTCACTTTGGTGGCCTTTGTAATCTTATCTGGTTTAATATTATTAAGTTATTCCTGTAAAAAAGGGGCTAACATTGTGCCTGGTAAAATTGTGCCTGTAACAACCAGCATTGCAAAAGATACAACGTTTCAACTTAACCTGAGTTACCTTAAAAACGACGGAGGGAATTGTTATAAAATGGCGTATAGATTGGATTGGGCTGGCGACTCAAATGAAAATCCAGAACAATCAACCCTTCGTTTATTTGAAGATAGTGTAGAGATTGGCCCTGCACACACCGAGCATCAGGAAATAAGGGATCTTGGTAGGGGGCGATTTAGTCATTGGGGTAATTCGCTTTATTTTTCTTCGTCGGATAATACAGATCCAGTGCTAAACCACAGGAAATACACATGCACTATTGCGATATCTAAATAACGGCTCATATCGCCCGATCGATAATTTTTAACAAACACTAAACCTTATATTATGAAAATTTTAGTAACCGGCACTGCCGGGTTTATAGGCTTTCATGTTGCCCAGCGTTTACTGGAAAGGGGTGATACGGTAGTAGGTATTGATAATTTGAATGATTACTATGATGTACGCCTGAAATATGCCCGTTTGGCACAAACAGGCATCGATGTTAAAAATGTTGTTTATGGACAACCTGTTCAAAGTACTTTATATGCCAAGTATTCATTCCTTAAACTTGATTTGATTGATAAAGATAAGTTAGTAGAATGTTTTGCAGCCAATCAATTTGATGCTGTTTGTAATCTTGCAGCTCAGGCCGGTGTAAGGTATAGTTTAACTAACCCGGATGTATATATTGATTCTAATGTTAAAGGCTTTTTAAATATCCTGGAGTGTTGTCGTCATTTTAAAATAAATCATTTGGCCTACGCCAGTTCCTCCAGCGTTTACGGGCTAAATAAAAATATGCCTTTTAGGGAAAGTGATGCTGCGGATCATCCCGTGTCGTTGTATGCGGCATCAAAAAAAGCGAATGAAATGATGGCGCATACCTATAGCCATTTATTTGGGCTTCGAACTACCGGGCTTCGGTTCTTTACAGTTTACGGCCCATGGGGAAGGCCGGATATGGCACTATTCATCTTTACGAAAGCCATTATTGAAGGCACACCGGTTGAATTATTCAACAACGGTAATATGCGCCGTGATTTTACCTATATTGATGATATTGTTGAGGGCATTGTTCATGTTATTGATAATCCTGCTGCTTCAAACCAGGCCTGGAACCCCCAAAAGCCAGATCCATGCACATCAAGTGCCCCATTCAGGTTATTTAATATCGGGCGCGGGGCACCAGTAAATCTGGTCGAATTTGTAGATGAGATAGAACATAAGTTAAATATTAAGGCGATCAGAAACTACAAGCCTATGCAGGACGGAGATGTATCAGAAACATGGGCCGACGTATCAGCTTTAGACGAAACTGTAGATTATAGTCCCAGGGTATCTGTCCCTATGGGTATTTCATATTTTATATCATGGTATAAATCGTTTTATGGCCCTATGGCAAACAATCTGACTTTTGAGAAAGCGGTGACGATTGTGTAGTAATGTCATGGCTTTGTCACAAACTGTATGACGGTTTACACTTGCCTTTACAGTCAAAATACGTTCATTTTTAGAGAAAAGAGCTATAAAAACGTCCTTTGTCATAGTATAACGCCAAACTAAATAAAAATCATTCAGAACTTTTAACGGTAATTTTTGAAACGGGCATCCGTTTCTTGACCTTAAATTTTAACTGAATGAAAAAAAACACAAAACAATTAAAAAAAGTGACCTTATTAGGCATTGTTTGTATCGGCGTTATGATTGCCGGCAGTTGTAAAAAAGGCGAAAGTACACTTACTCCGGATCCTCCGGGCCTCGCCGCTACCGAGCAAGTTAGTATGTTGCAGGCAACCTCGGGGGTTGGGGCGTCAAATGTATTAAGTGTTACACTTACCGGGCTTAAATCAGATGGTGGTTATGCTTACAAACTCGGTTATCCGCTGGGGGTGGCCGGCGACGGTAATTCCACCCCTACAAGTTCTAAATTAAGGCTATTTGAAAATGGCAAAGAAATTGGACCCGCACATGCCGTTCATCAGGAAATTCGCGACCTCGGTAAAGGGCGGTTTAGCCATTGGGGAACAGCACTTATTTTTTCAGCGTCGGATAATTCAAACCCGGCAACAAACGGAAGGTCATATACCTATACGCTGGATGGGTCGGCCCCATCAACCACAGTAACCAAGCCAGGCAGTACTGGTAGTGTACAGCCGACAGTTGGTGCAAACGCAGGGCTTTTGGGGTATGCAATGGTAAACGGTACCACCACAGGCGGCGCAGGTGGCCAATCTGTCACAGTAACAAGCCTTTCAGCCTTAAAAACCGCTCTTGGGGATAATGCTGCAAAGATTGTTTATATAAGCGGTGCAATTAAGGGATCTGGTAACGATTACATCTATGTAAAATCAAACAAATCTATTATCGGTAAGCCGGGTGCATCATTAGAAGGGATAAACCTTTACATGTTTACAGTAAACAATATTATTGTGCAGGATATCCGGTTTAAAAATTATGTTACTGATGCAGCATTAATGATTAAAATGGCTACACACCATGTATGGGTTGACCATTGCGAGTTTTCAACCGATCGAACTCATGGCTGGGATTACTGGGGTAAAGATATTTCCATTACAAGAGAAGCCGATTATGTTACTGTTTCCTGGTGCAAGTTTCATGATACCAACCTTTCTGTTTTAATTAGTGGTGGTATTCAGGGGCATGAGTCAGATAAAGGAAAGCTGCATGTTACAATGCACCATAATTACTGGTATAATGTAAGTGAGCGCGAACCAACAATGAATTATGGTAGTGTGCACTTATTTAATAATTACCATTTAAATAACTCAAGTTATAGTTTAGGAGCAAGGGCCGGTGGCACAGTCCGTACAGATAACGAATATTTTTCGGGCTGCCATAAACCAATCACAACCAATCTGGATGGTGATCCTCCGGGCTATTTTAGTGGCGTAAACACCAATATTTATAAAAATTGCGGCACCAATGATATAACTACAGCTATATCCACCTGGGTGCCAAGCTATGCTTATCAAAATGCTTTAAATGCAGCTGCCGATGTGCCTGCCTTAGTAACGCAGGGTACAGGCCCACGAGCTATAAATTAATTATTTCTTTATTACAAAACATGTTATACCACCCGTTGCCCTTAATGGGCCGGGTGGTTATAACTAAAGTGCGTTACTATCCTGCATCTTAATGATCAGGATAATGAATTTAGATGATAAATGGAAAACAACGCATATTGATTGTTGGCGATACGGCCAAATCATTAATAGACTTTAGAGGAAAACTTGTTCAAGAGCTTTCAAAGCGGCACAATGTTTATGTTTTTGTGCCCAAAATACATGATGAAAAATTTGTTCTGAAGCTGAATGAGTGGGGAGTCGGTATTTTTGAGAGCAATTTAAACGGAAGCAACGTATCAATACTTTCTGATATGCGCTTCATTGCCCGGCTTGCCGGTATTATCATCAAAATAAAACCCACAATTTTTTTTCCGTATACGCTAAAGCCTATAATTTATGGGGGCATATTAGCCCGGATATTTAGAGTAAAAGCAATTGTGCCTATGATAACTGGTCTGGGTTATACGTTTACCCAAGAGAATGGTATAGGGCTGATAAAAAAAATCACTAAACAACTTTTAAAGATAAGCCTCGCAGGGAAGGGGCAATGCCTGATTTGCCAAAATAGCGATGATCCGCAAACGCTAAAAATAAATGCAATAATACCTGTATCTCAGTTTGTGCATGTAGTTAACGGATCGGGAGTGGACCTCAACCACTATGCAGCAACCCAACCAAATTTGAACAGTATAAGTTTTTTAATGATAGCCCGGCTGATAAACGCTAAAGGTGTTTTTGAATACTACGAAGCTGCCCGAATTGTTAAGATGTTATATCCCTGTGTTACATTCAAACTCGCTGGGAGCAGTGGGAAAAATGTTGATTCAATTGATGAAACGCTGCTCAACAAAATAAAATCAGGTGAAGTTGTAGAGTATTTGGGCGAGGTTGCTGATCTGCGGACACATATCAACAAGTCTTCAGTTGTAGTTCTGCCATCTTATTATGGTGAAGGGGTGCCTCGCTGCCTGCTTGAAGCAATGGCAATGCAACGTGCTATTATTACCTGTAACTCCGTTGGGTGCAAAGATACGATAAGCCTTGCCGATAGGCCTAATGGTTTCCTGGTTCCTGTAAAAAACGTAAGTTCATTGGTTGCAAACATGGAAGCTTATATAGAACAGCCGCAATTGATTGCCCAACACGGACAAAACGGACGTTACTGGGCCCAGAATAAGTTTGACGTTGAAAAGGTAAATAAAGATATCCTAAGAATTATGCAGTTATAAATACATCAAATACGAAACATATGAGCAATTATTTTACTTATACCTGCCGTACAGCCAAGCAATTTGAGCAGGCGATGGACGATTATGGCTGGATTGTTTATCAGGATGCGGTTAGTCCATCACTTATTGATCAAATAAAGCATGATATGGACGAGGGCTATAAGCTTCGTAGGGCTATTCAACAAAAAAATGGGATTAGTGCTGATATGAGCGGTACACTGCATCATTTGTTAGAGAAAGATAATTTTAGCCTTCCATTCCTATCAAAGATGTTTTGTGATGACGAGATCAAGTCTTTTTTAGGGGGGAAATACATTTTAAATGGTATTAACGGCGTAATTCATTCCAAACATGAATCTCCGTACCTCAGCAACATGCATCGGGACATACGTACATTTATGCCAGATACCCACATTTTGCTGCAAATGATTGTTGTAGTTGATGATTTTACCGCGCAAAATGGTGCCACGCATTTTCTTTCAGGCTCGCATAAAAGGGATCTACGGCCAGATGAAAGTTATTTTTATAAACACGCCGATAGGGCTGTAACATCCAAAGGGAGTATTATTTTGTTTAATGCTAACTTATGGCATGCAGCCGGCGAGAATCATACAACCCAACCACGAAGGGCACTTACCCTTGGGTTTACAAGGCCATTTATAAAACAGCAAATGGATTATTCAAGGTTTTTGGGGTATAACCTGGTGGCCGGTTTAGAGCCGGCCTTAAGGCAGGTTATTGGCTATAATGCACGAGTGCCCGAAAACCTAAATGAATACTACCAACCCCCGCATTTAAGAATGTACCAGCGCGATCAGGGCTGAATTCATTTCGTTTTTATCTCACAAACATGCCAATAACTGCCGAAAAAATTAACCCTATAGGGGGGTATTTTGAATTGCAATTACCCCAGGGATATGAGTATTATCCAGACCTGGTAAGGCTTAATACTGGCCGTAATGCGCTGGAGTATATACTCAGGCAAAAAGGCTATACCAAAATATATCTCCCATATTTTACTTGCGAGGTATTATTAGAACCCATTAAGAAACTGCAGATAGAGTACAATTTTTATATCATTGATGAAAACCTTGAACCGGTACTTGATTTTGCTATAGAAACAACAGCATGTTTATTATACACCAATTATTTTGGTATTAAACAAGAGGCTGTAAACCGTTTAAGTTTTCAAATTGAAAACCTTATTGTAGACAATTCGCAGGCCTTTTTTTGCGAACCATTAGCGGGTGTTGATACATTTTACTCTTGCCGTAAATTTTTTGGCGTATCAGACGGAGCCTATTTGAGTATTAAGCGGAAATTGGCTAAGAAGTTTCCGGTTGATGTTTCATATAAAAGAATTACCCATCTTACTAAGAGTATTGACCTTGGTATTGAGGCAGCGTACCTTGATTCGGTTAAAAACAACGCAGTGCTTGAAAATAATGATATCAGGCAAATGTCTCTGTTAACCCGCAAATTGCTTTCGGCCATAAAATATGATGATTGTGCCAGTATAAGGGAAAGAAATTTTAATTTTTTGCATAAAACCCTTCGCGAGCTTAATCTTTTAAAGTTTGATTTTCCTTCGGATGCTGCACCAATGGTTTACCCTTTTTTATATGATGATAAGAACCTGAAATTGCATTTAATACAACGTAAAATTTTTGTAGCTACCTATTGGCCAAATGTTTATAAATGGACAACCCCCGCAATGTATGAACATTACCTAACCAGCAATTTGGTTGCATTGCCAATTGATCACAGGTATACCTTGCAGGATATGTTTAACATGCTAAATATTTTGAAACAGTTACTATGAAAATTCTAATTTATATCCGCCCACTCGAAATTAAAGATGCAAGCATTTCTTTTCAATGGAGAAATGATAAACAGGTTTGGGGGTTTACAAATTTTAGACCTGCAGGTTTTGTTTCAGAAACAATGGAAATTGAGTGGCTGAAACAATCTTTATTGAAACACGACCAAAAACGATTTGCCATTTGTGTAAAAGGCTTGGATAGTTACATCGGCAATGTACAATTAATTGACATTACCAATGAAAGCGCTGAATTGCATTTGTTTTTAGGCAATAAGTTGTATTGGGGTAAAGGCGTGGGGTTGCAGGCTACCAAACTTATAACGCAGTATGGTTTTGATGAATTGGGACTAAATTCTATCTGTCTTAAAGTGCACCCAGCCAATATCCCGGCGCTTTGTATTTATGAAAAGGTAGGTTTTGAGATCACCGGTAAAGAGAATGGCCTTATTCTAATGTCATTAAATAAAGTTAAGTTCCAATCAATGTCCCTTCAGAAATAAATTCAAGTAATACTATGGCTAAAATAATTACAATTTGTGATAGGGCACAATGGGTTGGCTATATAAAACGAGCTGCCGAGTCCGATTTTTATCATACCTGGCACTATCATTCTTTAGATACCGGTGGTGAACCAATTCTTTTTATCTCCGAAATTTTGGACGATTTTATCGCCTTCCCATTTTTAAAACGAGCAATAGAAGGTACATCGTATTTCGATCTTTCATGTGTATACGGTTATTCGGGGCCGGTATCTAATCTAAAGATGGGAGAGATCGATGACAAACTGATTGAACATTTTGTAATTGAATTAAAAACATTTTTTGAGCAAGAGAAAGTAGTGTCGGTTTTTTCAAGGTTGCACCCGTTTTATAATCAAACACGTTTATTAAAAGCTTTTGGCGGTGTTCACAGTAATGGTAAAACAGTTTATATAGACCTTACCACAGATATAGAAACGCAGCGCAAAAAATACCAATTAACTACGAGGGTAAGCATAAGGAAATTACGCGATAACAAAAAATTCAGTTTTGCTATAGAAAAAGGGCCGCTTGCAGTAGCAAAGTTTAAAGCTGTTTACACAGAAAGTATGAAGCGAATAGGTGCTAATGAAAGCTATTTTTTCAATGAAGAATATTTTACAGAGATTGTTAATACATCAGAATATGATGCCCGGATAGTTATGATATATGATCAAAACATTCTTGTATCAAGTAGCCTGGTAATGCTTACAAATGGGATACTGCAGGCCCATCTTATCGGAACTAATACAGATTATATAAAGCTTAGTCCCACCAGGCTAATGGTTGACGAGATTGCTAAAATGGGGCGGGAAAGTGGAGCTAAATATTACAACCTGGGCGGCGGAGTTGGCTTTAAGGAAGATAATATTTTTAACTGGAAACTTTGTTTTACAGATAATACGCTTGATTTTAATACCTGGCGTTACATAGCTAACGGCCCGGTTTACCAGCATTTGTTAAATAAGAAAAATTTAGTTGAAGCTGATAATATTGATTTTTTCCCTTTGTATCGCTATTCATAAAGATTTAATTAATCAACGTGTTATGTTATATATAAAAAACTTACTTTTTAGAGAAGGCTTTTACTCGAAATGGCTCATTCTGTTTATAGATGTATTGTTCGTATTTATTTCCTTGTTTACTACACTAATAGTAATGTCCGTCAGTAAACCGTTAACCACTCTTTTATGGCCATTAATAAGCTATGTTGTGACCATGATTTGTGCGCTTTTAATCATGCAGATTCATGTTTGTATAATCAGGTATGCCAATATTAAAGATCTTCAAAAAATTGTGGCATCCCTTTTTATCGGAAATGTTTTTTTTGGAATGCTTGTGAGCCAGCTTTCTGAAATTAACTTAAAACTTGCCTTAAGCTTTATCATAATCAATTTCCTGCTTTCTTCATCGTTTTTAATTGGCATACGGCTGTTTATTAAAGAGCTATTTAGGCTTATCTGGATTACTGGTCTGGGAGTTAATAAAGAAAATATTTTGATTTACGGCTCAGACATGTCCTCATTATTAATAAAACATACTGTTGAGGGGCATAAAGATGGGCGGATGTTGGTAAAAGGTTTTATTGAGACTGAAACAAGTCGGCTTAATAAGCGAATTGAACAAAAAAAGGTTTTTTCAGTATCAGATCTTGCCGCAGTTCATGAAGAGTTTTCCGTAACTTCTTTGTTCATAAGTGCGGAGCATTTAAAAACCGTTGCCTGTCGCACAATTATAGAAAAATGTATAGCTATAGGGATTAAAGTAATAACTGTTCCTGCTTCAAACCAGTGGATGGGGACCGAGCCTTGCTTAAATCAATTCGAAAATCTAAAAATAGATGATCTTTTAGAGCGGGAACCTATTAAACTAAATTTAGCTAATATAAGAAATGAATTAACCGGCAAACGTGTTTTGGTTACCGGGGCTGCCGGTTCTATAGGGTCAGAAATTGTGAGGCAGGTTTTGGGGCTGGCACCCAATCTTGTTTTATTATTCGATCAGGCGGAAACACCTCTTCATGATATGAAGTTAGAAATTGAAGATAGTGCGCCATTAAATAATATTAAAATAATTGTAGGCGATGTTCAGAATATCAATACTTTAAAGCAATTATTTAACTTATATCAGCCACAGATAGTTTTTCATGCGGCGGCTTATAAACATGTGCCAATGATGGAAGATAACCCCAGCGAGGCTATACTAACAAATGTGTTGGGTACAAAAAATTTAGCTGATTGTTGTGTTAAGTATAACGTGGAAAAATTTATTATGATTTCAACAGATAAAGCAGTGCGCCCTACCAATATTATGGGTGCATCAAAACGTATTGCTGAAATGTACATTCAGGCCTTAAATTTCTCTCATCAGCAATCTATACAAAAGGGTAATCAACAAAATACAAAATTTATTACTACCCGCTTTGGCAATGTACTGGGATCTAATGGTTCGGTAATTCCACGGTTTAAAGCGCAAATTAAAAAGGGTGGGCCCGTTACAGTAACCCACCCAGACATTACGCGATACTTTATGACAATACCTGAAGCTGTACAACTTGTGCTTGAGGCAGCTGCAATGGGAGAAGGGGGAGAGATTTTTTTGTTTGATATGGGGAAACCTGTACGTATTACAGACCTGGCGATAAGCATGATTAAACTTGCGGGTTTTTCGCCAGGGGATGAAATTAAAATTGCTTATACCGGTCTTAGACAAGGAGAAAAGCTGCATGAAGAATTATTAAATGATGATGAAGAAACTCTCCCTACTTATAATAAGGATATTAAAATATCAAAAACAATATTTTATGCATTCAACAACCTGGACCGTGATATTGCTTCCCTCTTATCTTTAAATTCAGCTTCAGACGCTACCCAAATGGTTTTATTGATGAAAAGGATGATACCTGGTTTTGTCAGTAACAATTCGATATTTGAAAATTTGGATTTGCAGATCCTAACAACTTGAAGTTGTATATTTAATAAATATGACGAGCATCATATTTGTTAAATATAGTTTGTGTATTATTGACACATTTATAAACCTTATAACTAATTATGATTAATAGTAAGCTGGCAGCTAACGCGCTTGACGTGGCGATGCATACAGAGGCTATGCTGGCTTACTGGGATAGTAATTTGATATGCAGGTTTGCCAATTCCTCTTATCTGGATTGGTTTGGTGTTAAAGCCGAAGATATGATAGATAAAATGTCTATCAATGAGCTTTTAGGGGACGAGCTTTATCAAAAAAATAAAAAATTTATCGATAAAGTACTTGAAGGGGTTCCGCAAGTATTTGAACGTTTAATAACCACCCCGCAGGGAGTTACCAAAAGCTCCAGAGCTACTTACAAACCTGATATTGTTAAGGGAGTTGTAAGGGGCTTTTATGCGCATGTTACAGATGTAACCCCATTAGATATACCCGATGCAGTAACCAAAAATTCAAAAGGAAAAAATATACTCCTATCTAATGCGGATGTGATGGATAAAGTGGTGCATGTGTTAAAATCTAACATGCTCTCTACATTTCCCGGAATAGGTTTTTTGGCAAAAAAACATTTTATATCAGAATCTAAACTGAAAAGGGATTTTAAAGAACGTTACGGTAAAACCATTTTTTCATATTACCGTAGCCTGCAAATGGAGCTTGCACATCAGTATTTGGTTGAAAAATCCTATAATAAAAATCAAATAGCTTTTATTTTAAATTTTTCAAATCCTTCAAATTTCTCACAATGTTACCGGCGGCATTTACTCGAAAAAAAAGCTAAAGATCTTTATATAGGATTAAAAAATGCGGTAGATGAAAAATATAAAATGTTTATTGGTCAGGCGCCGGTAGCGTTAGCAATGATCGATACTACATTTAAATTTTTGGCTGTTTCGGAAAAATGGGGAATTGATTATAATAATTCTGGCGAATTAATTGGGAAGAGTTTACTGGATACAATGCCAGATGCCAAATTTAGTGATGTGAACTTACTTAACCATTGTTTACTGGGCAATACCAATGTTTGTGATGAAATATTCCAAGAAAAAAATGACGGGGCACCGGGATGGATAAGGTGGGATATCAGACCCTGGCATGACGCTCAAGGCGAAATTGGTGGCTTGTTAATTTTGAGTGAAGATATAACCAAGATAAAATTACAAAACGAGGAGTATAAGATTATTAATAAGATATTAAATAAAACAAATGAAATTTCACGCATTGGTACCTGGACCAGATCTATTAGAACAGGAAAAGTTTTATATAATGATGTACTTAAGGAAATTTTAGAGGTTCCGGTCGATTTTGTGCCCAGCAGCACTATTTCACTTGATTTTTTTAATGATAAAGATGCCAAAGCAAAGGTTGACCATGCAATCAAAAAAGCGATAAATAACGGCGAGCCTTTTGATATAATAGTGGAACTGTTAACTGCAAAGGGTAATACAAAAAAAGTATTTATTGCTGGCTATACCGAATTTTATAACGGGCGATGCGAAAAGATAATCGGAATAATTCAGGAAGTTACCGTGCAGGATCAAGTATTGTTGATAAATAAATAATATCATTTTATGATATTTAATCTCTTAAAACAATTTATTATTCCCTTTTACAGGTGGTAATTGACCTTCTGTAGGTATGTATCATTATTAAAAAAACTTAAATTTATTCATAGTTTATTAGTTATCAACATTTTGTCTTGTGTTTAATTTGTTAAAATAATTTTCAACCTAATATTTAATCATATGTATAATAAAGTTGACTATCCGTTAGGAACTTCATGTGAATCAGGTAATCTTGAGGCCGAAAAGAATTGTGTAAGTCATATTAATTATGGGCAAATATTGGAAAAGGTTATTCGAAACGATAAAATGAGCATAAGTGAAATTTCAAGGCACCTTAACATTAGTAGACGCACATTATACAATTGGTTTGAAACAAAAGATCTTGATTTAGAGGTCATCAGGCGTGTAGGAATCGTGATCGATCATGATTTTTCAAAAGAATTACCAGAAGAATTTGCTCAGTTAACTATATCGCCAGATTTGAATGCAAATCTATCAAACAAATTTACTGGAGTGAAATCATCAGATGCAATTTATTACTGGATGGATAGATATATAAGATTGCTGGAAAAATTCAATGAAGTTTTAACGCATTGAAAGTTGCTTTAATTGGTCGGTAAGGCTTATAGAGGAATCGAATTAGTGGCAATGCATAACAATTATATACTTTTAGATGGTTCTAAGACTATTAATTACAGAATTATCCTGTCGCCTTTTACGATACTACCCCATGATAGGGCAGTCCCAATACAAATGGATGTTATCTTAACTTTTAATAATAACTTCGACAATAGTGAAAAATATGGAAAGTACAGTAAAACAATAGATTAGAGTAGCATTTCCCTTCCCTCTCTTACCGCTTATAAGGTTATCTAAGCATATTAAAAGCCTGTAAATTATATAATTTACAGGCTTTTTCGTTTCCAGGCTACTTTGATTTCGCCTGGTTAGCGATGCCATAGGCGTTTAAAACGCAGTAGAGTTTGAATTAAATAAAATAAGTTATTCAACTTAATTGCGTATAGCCATAGTAGATACACAATAAGGAAATAGTAGTCGGTTTCATTGTTTTTTGCGTTGTGTAAGTAGCAGGTGAGTGTGATGATAACTTGCAGCAGTGCGAAATTAATGGCTACTTATTAACAACAGTTTCAGCACGACGCAAAAGAGATTCATTACGTTCAAAGAACAAAGGGCAGCGTATCAGAAAATTAAAGTATTTTTGCACTCTGATGGTAGCGGAGGATAGGGAATGACTAAAAATGTGGACGGAAATGGGCGTATTCCAAAAAATGGTGCTGGTTTTACGGAACAGTTCCCTGCGTTAGATTTAGCTGAGGTTGCCCTTGAAGGTGCAAACGTTGGTATATGGATCATTGATCCCGTATCGGGAAAATTCTTTCCCTCACAACGCACAAAGGCATTATTCGGTTTTTTACCCGGCGTGGAGATGTCTTTTGGAGATGCAATGCTGAAAGTTGTTGAAAAACACCGGAAGACGGCAACAGAAGCTATTGAAAATGCTTTTCGTAAACAGCAGGCGCTATATGTTGAATTTCCGGTTGCTGCCCTTTCGGATCATCCGCAAAGATGGTTGAGTCTGACAGGAGGATTCAGTAGTCCGGCTGATCGTAACAGCTATTTCTCCGGAATAATTATGGATATCACAGAACAAAAACAAACTGACCTGCGGCGGAGTAAATTTATTGGTATGGTTAGCCATGAGTTGAAGACCCCACTGACGGCCCTGAAAGGCTATGTTCAGCTATTAAATAACTGGGCAAAAAAACAGAAAGATAATTTTACAATCGGGGCATTGTCGAAAGTAGAGAAGCAAGTGAAGAAAATGCTCAACATGATCAACAGCTTGCTTAATTTATCAGGTGCCGAGGCTGGTAAGATTCACCTGAAAAAAGAAATATTCAGGCTTGATGAATTGATTGCCGAGGTTGTTGAAGAAACGTTGTTTATTACCTCAACACACCCTATTTCGATCATTCCCCGTGAAAGTGTAACCATAAATGCAGACAAGGAAAAGTTAGAGCAGGTTTTAGTTAATTTGCTGAGTAATGCAGCAAAATACTCTGAAAAAACATCCGGGATCGAAATAGTTTGCGCAGTGCAGGATAGTCAGGTGGAGATCAGCATCAGAGACCAGGGCCTTGGTATTGCGGCGGCGGACATACAAAAGCTTTTCCTGCCACATTACCGTGTAGAGAGTAAGGAAACCGAAAAAATTGCAGGTTTTGGTATCGGGCTTTATCTATGTGCGGAGATTATTAAGCGTCACCATGGAAAGATCTGGGCCGAAAGTGAACCAGGGAAAGGCAGCACTTTTAAATTTACGCTCCCTTTAGGATAATCTCTTTCTGCCGGGCATTCAAATTGCAGTTGCTTTTGATCGTATGAAATTCCCTATTTGTATATATAGATGTTGAATCATACGATCTGCCTTTAGTAGAAAAGCAACCAGATTCTTTACTTACCGGTAAGCGCGGGACTTACTTATATATATGGACCTATCAGATATGGCTTGTAGAAATAAAGACCAATCAGCCACTTAAAAAGCTGCCGCCTGGCACCCATGGCCTTTCATCTATATTAAGCCGTTGCTTTAATATTAAAATAAACTTACCTGTTCAGTGCCAGTGCCAAGCAACTCCTGTTGTAGGTGCGGATAAGATTGGTTGCTTAGGCAAGGGATTTGATGAAATATACCGGTGTACAGTTGAGCTTATTGCCTGCATACAAAAAGTAGCTTTAACATAAACATAACTTTGAATGTATTTAAATGAAATTAGTGTTACATGGTAACTTTTTTAGTGCATTTAATTTAATAATGCTAAAAATATCAAACCATATTTTTAGCTTAGTTAAATATGCACGAGTTGTTACTAAATGATATACAGCTAATTGATCGCCTTAAGCAGGATGATGAGGTTGCATTGTCGTGCATTTACAAAAAATACTGGCAGCCATTATACCTGGCCGCATATCATGTTATTAAAGACAAGCAGATATGTGAGGATATTATCCAGGATCTGTTTGTCAAACTATGGAATAAGCGCCAATCTATAGAAATAACGGTGACGCTAAAAGCTTACTTATATGCATCTGTTAGGTATGAGGTTTACAGGCAAATACGTGCCGGAACTGTGCGCTGCGAGATATATGATGATCTTGTAGCACGGTTGCACAGCCCCGCAGGTTATGGTACCATTGAATATAAAGAACTGATAGCACAGATAAGTTCAATAGTTGATAAACTACCCGAAAAATGTCGTGAGGTGTACAAACTGAGCCGCGAAGAAAATATGTCGCACAAGCAGATAGCCTCGCATTTAAACATCTCTTCAAAAACAGTGGAAAACCATTTAACCAAAGCGCTCAGATTATTGCGCACCTCGTTAAGCGCTGAAGTTTTGATGCTGATATTACATCATGTCATTAAAAAATAACCCCTTATTAATATCCTGTTAAATTTATTTTGTTTTGAGATAGGGGATACGCATGCTTTTTTACTCTCCTGTTAAAAGCATCAAAGTGACCCAGCCAGAATTTTTACAACTCATTGATAAGTATCTAGCAGGAAATGCTTCTGTTGAAGAAGAACAGCTATTACTTAACTTTTTCGACAGCTTTCAGGATGAGATAGAATGGGATGAAAAATTGTTCGGGTTAAAACAACAGCTGGAAGATAAAATGCTGCAACGATTACAGGCTGCTGTAAAAAAAGGCGCAGATACAAGGTCGGCTAAAGTGTTTAACATATCCCAAACCTTAAAGAAAGTTGCAGCTGTACTAATTGGCCTCGCATTCATTACAGGCGTATTTGTATACAAGGCTAAAAAAGCCGCAGACATTCAAGCTATCGCGCTGAAAAAGAATACAGTTAAATTTGATGCCGAACCCGGCCAAAATAAAGCTACCCTTACCCTGGCCGACGGCTCAAAGCTGGAACTTAATTCAGCAAAAATTGGAGTGCTTGCCAAAGCCGGCCACATGAGTGTTAAAAAAACAAAAGATGGTCAGCTCATCTACCTTATAGCGCCTTCCAAAAATGCCGATGCTAATACCCCAATAGCCTTTAACACAATAAGTACACCCATAGGCGGCCAATACCAGGTAATACTGCCCGATGGCACTAAAGTTTGGTTAAACGCGGCATCATCGTTAAAGTATCCTACTTTATTTAAGGGGGGGCAGCGTACTGTTGAACTTACAGGCGAAGCCTATTTTGAAGTGACAAAAAACGCAGCCATGCCTTTTTATGTAAAGGTTAATGATATGCAGGTTAAGGTTTTAGGTACACACTTTAATATAATGGCTTATCATAATGAGCCTGCTGTAAAAACCACCCTGCTGGAAGGCTCGGTACAGTTGAGCAGCGGTGGGGTAAGTAATAAATTAAAACCGGGCCAGCAAGGGATGCTGAAAAACGGTCAGATAACGGTATCTGATGTAAATGCCGAACATGCCATAGCCTGGAAGAATGGCTATTTTGAATTTAACCGGTCGGGCATTCATGAGATCATGAACCAGTTAGCCCGGTGGTATGATATTGAGATAGCTTACGAAGGCAATATCCCCGATGATGAGTTTGTAGGTAAAATAGAACGCAGCGCAAAATTGTCGCAGGTATTGAACATCCTTAAGCTAAGTAAGATCCATTTTGTATTAGAGAACAAGAAACTTATAGTAAAACCATAAAAATATTCACCAACTAAATTAGAACTTATGAAAAAATATCGACAAAGCCATTAATCTTCCCTCCCAGAAAAACTTATTCCATAAAAAAACCGGGGTGCTGCAACACCACCGGCTTTAGCGAATGGATAAGTTAAAAATGTTTCATCAACAGATATTCTTAAACCAAACATTACTAAGTTATGCAATTAAACTTTAGTGGTAAAATGCTTAATGCTTTAAGTAGATCCACCTCAAAATTGTTTTTGGCCATGAAATTAACGGTCTTTTTACTCATTATTGGTAGTTTGCATCTGAGTGCCAAAAGCTTCTCGCAAACCATCACCCTAAATACCAGCAATACCAACCTTGAAAAAGTATTCTCGGCTATTGAGAAGCAAAGCGGATACAGCTTTTTTTACAGATATAAGGACCTGGCCGCGGCAAAACCGGTAAGCCTGCAATTAAAGGATGCCTCGTTAGAGGAGGCTCTGAAAGCATGCTTTAAAAACGAACCTTTTAGCTACGCCATCGAGAATAAAACCATTGTAGTAAGTAAAAAGGACAATGCCGCCCAAATGCGTGTGGCCGAACAAAAAATAACCATAACCGGTATTATACTGGATGAAAAAGGCGAGCCGCTACCGGGCGCTACGGTGAGGGTAAAAGGTAGTAGTACTGCCGCCAGCGCCGATATAAACGGAAAGTACAGCATCAGTGCCGAGGCAACGGATGTATTGGTTTTCTCGTTCCTGGGATATAAAAACATTGAAGAGCCTGTTAATGGCCGCACACAGATCAACATTAATCTACAGGTTAATAACCAGCAGATGAACGAGGTGGTAGTTGTGGGTTACGGTACGCAATCAAGGAAAGATGTAACCGGCGCTGTAGGTACGGTGAAGATGGAAAACATCAAAGAAATTAAAACAGCCAGTTTAGACCTTAAACTTGCAGGCCAGTTGGCTGGTGTTACTGTAAACCAGGTAACCGGTACACCAGGTGGTGGGGTATCTGTAAACATCCGTGGTGCCGGTTCGGTAGGTGCGGGCGATAACCCGTTGTACGTAATAGACGGGTTCCCATTATCTCCCGGTTTCGATCAGTATTCAAACCCTTTAAGTACCATCAACCCGGATGATATAGAAAACATTAGTGTTTTAAAGGATGCGGCTTCTACTGCCATATATGGTTCACGTGGGTCAAACGGTGTTATCCTGATCACTACTAAAAGAGCTAAAAAAGGTGAATCAAATGTTACGGTGAACACATCATCGGGGGTGCAAAGCATATTATCGCAAAGTAAGCTTAAAGTGATGAATGCTACCGAATTTGCACAATGGCGTTTAGAAAGCTACCAGGACGCTGCAGCCGCGGCCGGTAAGCCCTTTAATATTAATGATGTGCCTGTTGAATACCGCAACCCATCTCAATATGGTAAAGGTACCGATTGGTTTGATGCGGTAACACGCGTTGCACCAATGCATAATTATGATGTTAGTATATCTAATGGTACTGATAAAGTACGGTCGCTGTTTTCAATGGGCTATTTTAACCAGGAAGGTACGGTGCTTAATACCGGCTTTCAGCGCTATTCATTAAGGGCCAATATGGATGCCAATATAACTAAAGACGTTACAGTGGGCCTAAGTATCGCTCCAACTTACAGCTTACGTAAACTACAGGAAACTGATGGACATTTCCAATCGGCGGTATTGAGCCAGGCCTACCTGGAGAGCCCGCTAATACCGGTAAAACAACCCGATGGCTCTTATACTAATGTGGTAGGTTCGCCGGGAACATTCCAGAATGCAAACCCGGTAAGTGAATTGGTAAATACAACCAATAACCGCAACGAGATACGTGTTCTAACCAATGCTTATGTTGATTGGCAGATTATCCCGGGCCTTACTGCAAGGTCAACCTTTGGGGTTGATTTGCAAAGTAAAACACAGGATTATTTCAGGCCATCCTTCCTAGGTGGTTTTAATAATCCTAATAAAAATGGTGAGCAGCAAAAGGCCATTACCTCAAATACTACAGCCTCATCACTAAACTGGCTTAACGAAAACTCCCTGAACTACAAAAAAACATGGGGCAGTCATACCCTAACCTTGTTCGGTGATTTTAGTATCCAGCAGGAAACAAACCGCAACCGTTATACCTTTGGTACCGGCTTCCCTGATGATGCAATTCATTCTATCGGTTCGGCAACCATTATTACCGCACCGGGCAATGGCGCTAACGGGGACGAGGAGTGGCGCCTGTTATCGTTAATAGCCCGCGCAAATTATGCTTATAAAGATAAATACCTGTTAAGCGCATCTATCCGTCGTGACGGCTCATCAAGGTTTGCGCCCGGCCATAACTGGGGTACATTCCCCTCCGTATCTGCCGGATGGCGTATCTCAGATGAATCTTTCTTTCCTAAATTAAGCTTTTTAGACCAGGCAAAGTTTACCGGCAGCTTTGGTTTAGCAGGCAATAACAGCATTGGTAATTATGATTACATACCCGGGGTTGATCCATACAACTATCCTTTTGGTGGAGTGCTTTCGCCGGGTGCTGCAATATCATCACTAGGTAATAAACAATTGGGCTGGGAAACTACGCGCCAGCTTGACATTGGCCTTGATCTATCCTTTTTACAAGGCCGTATTTATTTAATTGCAGAGTATTATAACCGTTACACACGCGATATGTTGCAATATATAGGTATACCGTCTGTATCAGGCCAAACCGGTGGGTATACAAATGTAGGTAACGTGCGTAATCGTGGCTGGGAATTTACATTGACCACTAAAAATATTGTAGGGCAAGGCTTTAACTGGTCTACAGATATGAATATATCATTTAACCGCAATATGGTGCTCAGTTTAGGGCCAACACCATATATTTATGATGCACCGGCAAATGATAACCCAACCAATATTACCAAGGTAGGCTACCCATTGGGCCAATTTTACGGGTATATATTCGATGGCATTTTTCAGAACCAGCACGAACTTGATACCAAGCCCCATTTTGACGGGCAGGCTGTAGGTACCATCAGGTATAAAGACATTAATGGCGATGGTGTAATTGACGGCAAAGACCAAACAGTAATTGGTAACCCCTGGGCCAAGTTCACTTTTGGTTTTAATAATCATTTTAGTTACAGGCGTTTCGATCTGAATATCATTTCGGCAGGCTCTGTTGGTGGCCATGTATTTGATATGTATAAACAGTTCACTACCAATCTGGATGGGGTGTTTAATGTTGAAAAATCGGTGGCACAACGCTGGCGGTCAGAGAGTAACCCGGGTGCCGGCTTATTGCCAACTACAACAGCAAATACTAACCTGGCCCGTGATTATTATCCATCTTATTGGGTAGAAAGCAACTCATACCTGATGGTTAAAAACATTGATCTGGGATATAATTTTAAAACCAAATTCACTAAAAACTTTAGGGTGTATTTCAGCGCCCAAAACGCTATACTCATCACCGGTTATAAAGGTGGTAACCCCGAAGTTGGTATTGACGGACAGGAAGGAAACCGCTCACTTTCGCCAAATGTGAATTTTACAGGTTACCCGGTTTCTGCTGTTTATCAATTAGGTTGTAACGTAACGTTTTAATTGATCTGTAAACTCAAATATTAAACGACATGAAAAAATATATATACTTTACCCTTTTTACTATAGCACTTGGTTTTGTAAGCTGTAAAAAGGATTTCCTTAGCCTGGCGCCAACAGATTCTCAGAACTCTGCGAATTTTTATAAAACCCCACAACAATTTCAGCAAGCTATTACCGGTTGTTATCAACCTTTGCAGAGCTTATATAATGGCTCGTTTTGGGTAATGGCCGAAATGCGGTCAGATAATACCTCCTATGAATATGACCCATATGATCGTTCAGGAAACTTAAAGGAAGATATGGATGAGTTTAGGGAGTTGAACAATAACGATTACCCGGCCGTGTTTTTAACCGGCAGTTATCAAATTATAGGGCGGTGTAATGTTATTTTAGATAGGTTACCTGCCGCCAAGCTTGATGCTGCTGTAGCTGATACTATTGCCGGGCAGGCCAGTTTTTTACGCGCTTTTAATTATTTTAACCTGGTACGTTTGTTTGGTTCAGTTCCTTTAGTATTGCACGAGGTACAATCGTTCGATGAAGCTTACAGAATAGGGGTTAAAGCCCTGGTAGGTGACGTATATAATGCAATTATTGCCGATGCAAAAGACGCTATAGCCAAACTGCCGGTTAAATACGAAGCCCTAACTGATAAAGGAAGGGTAACAAAAGGTGCCGCAGAGATAATGCTTGCCGAAGTGTACATGACTCAAAAGAAATTTGACCTGGCCATACCATTGTTAAGAGAAATTATCGCATCTAACGCGTATGATTTAAACGAGGACTATGCTGATAATTTTAATATCGCTACAGAAAATAGTAAGGAATCGATATTCGAGATCCAGTATATAGAGGGCCCTAATGGTTTAGGTAGTGATTTTGTAGACACCTTTATCCCGTGGGATTACTATAGTGACGACGTTACAGGTCATGAATTAAATAATGGCGCTGTGAACGGCTGGAATATACCCACCCAAGACCTGGTAAATGCTTACGAGCCTGGCGATAAAAGGAGAGATGCTTCTCTAACTGACTTTGTATCTGACGAATATGGCATCGATTTGCCATTTATTAAAAAATATCAGAGTAAGGGCGCTGTGCAGGGTGTAACCGGTAACAATTTCCCGGTTTACCGATACGCAGATGTTTACCTGATGCTGGCAGAATGTTTAAATGAGCAGGGTTATGCAGGCGGTGGCGATGCTTTTATATATTTAAATAAGGTTAGGTTCCGTGCCGGTTTGGATGACAAAACAGCAGTTGATGTGCCAAATCAAGAGGCTTTCCGTGCAGCTATCGCTCATGAAAGACAAGTGGAGCTGGCTTTCGAAAACCACCGCTGGTTTGACCTGCTGCGCACAGGCAAAGCAGTAGAGGTAATGACCGCGCATGCCGTTCATGAACGCGAATACAAATCAGATTCGTGGACGATAAACCCGGCCGCCTATACCAACATTCGGTTACTTTATCAATATCCTTTAAACGAAGAATTGTTGGAACACCAATAAATTTTTCAGATAGCGGCCTTATGTGCAACATAAGGTCGCTTCAAACGTAGTAATACTTAATATCATTACCGGCTAAACCGGTGCTTATTTCGTACGTTCCGTTATATCCTTTTTAACATGAATTATATAGCCAGCAAGGTTGTTCGTAAAAAAGTACTTTTCTTCATTATCGCGGTATTATTTGGTTTTAAAACCGCTGTAGCACAAAAGCCCTTTGCACCGGCTCCCCCGTTACGGGTAGAAAATTTAATATGCGAGTATAAAACAAACCCCATAGCAATTGAAGCAGCCAACCCCAGGTTAAGCTGGAAACTGTTGGCTCAGCAACGTAACGTTATACAAACCGCCTATGAGATAAGGGTAGGTAAAAACGCGGTATCGCTTACCAAAGGCAAAAATATCTTATGGACATCGGGTAAGGTAATCTCAGATCAATCCATACACGTAAATTATGCTGGTCCGGCCCTGACATCGCGCCAAAAAGTTTACTGGCAGGTAAGGGTTTGGAATAACTATGGCCAGGCATCGCCCTGGAGCATGGTAAATTCCTGGAAAATGGGCTTACTGCACCCGGAGGACTGGACGGCACAGTGGATCCAGAATAATTACGACTCTGATACCACCGGCGGGCCAAGCCCAATGTTCCGGAAGGTTTTTAAATTAAGCCACAATGTTCGCGCGGCGCATTTATATGTTACCGCCCATGGTGTGTTCGAGGCACAGCTAAACGGCAAACGTATAGGGACTGATTATTTTGCACCCGGATGGACGAGTTATAACAAACGCCTGCAATACCAGGTATATGATGTAACAGGCGGACTTAAGAAAGGGAATAATGCAGTTGGCGTAACCATTGGAGATGGCTGGTACCGGGGGTATACTTATAACCGGATTAAGAATGTGTACGGCAAAAAACTGGCGCTTCTTTTTCAGTTAGAAGTACTTTATACCAATGGTAAGCGTGAACTCATCACATCAGACAAAAGCTGGAAAGTTAGCTATGGTGCCATACGTTCATCATCATTCTTTGATGGCGAGTTGTATGATGCCCGCAAAGAGAAACCAAACTGGAGCACCGCCACTTATATCGATAAAGGCTGGGATTCGGTAAAAGTTGATAATACCATAAAAGAAAACCTCGTAACCTTAATTGGTCCGCCGGTTAAAAAACACGAGCAATTTTCCCCGCTAAAAGTACTTACTACTCCAGAGGGTGACCGTGTGGTTGATTTTGGACAAAACCTTGTGGGCTGGGTAAAATTTAAATTAAAGGGTAGGGCTGGCGATACATTAAAACTTTACCATGCCGAGGTACTTGATCAAAAAGGGAATTTCTATACCAAAAACTTGCGTACCGCAAAGCAGGAGATCCAATACGTTTTTAAAAGTGATTCTGTAGAAACCTACGAACCTCATTTTACCTTCCAGGGATTTAGATTTTTAAAAATTGTTGGCTATAGCGGCGTTATAGATTCAACCAATGTTATAGCCAATGCCGTTTATTCGGATATGGTGCAAACAGGTACTTTTTCTACTTCGAACCCGCTGGTTAACCAGTTGCAGCATAATATCCTTTGGGGGCAAAAAGGTAATTTTATTGATGTGCCTACCGACTGCCCGCAGCGCGATGAGCGTATGGGGTGGACTGGCGACGCGCAGGCATTTTGCCGCACCGCCACCTTTAATATGGATGTAGCGGGCTTTTTTACCAAATGGTTAAAAGACCTTTCGGCCGATCAACATAAAGATGGTGCTGTGCCATACGTAATACCCAATATGCTGGATAGCACCCTAGCCGCGGCATCTGGCTGGAGTGACGTAGCTACCATTGCCCCATGGAATATTTACCTGGCCTATGGCGATAAGCAGGTGTTAGAACAACAGTACGAAAGCATGAAGGCCTGGGTAGGCTATATACAGTTACACAGCCGCAATTATCTTTGGGATACCGGTAACCACTTTGGCGATTGGCTTTTTTATGCAGGTACCGATTATGCCGATGGCGCTGCTTTAACAGATAAAAATTTGATCGCGCAGGCATTTTATGCTCACTCAACCCAATTGCTAATAAACGCCGCCGCCATTTTAGGTAAGGAGGACGATGTAACTAAGTATACAGGCTTATTAGTGAACATTAAAAAGGCGTTTATGGGCGAATATGTTACGCCAAACGGTCGTATGATCTCGGGTACCCAAACATCATATGTACTGGCTCTTAATTTTGATATGTTGCCCGAGAATCTTCGCGAATCGGCCGCTAAAAGATTGGTGAATAATATTGATGATTATGATGATCATATCACCACCGGATTTTTGGGCACACCCTATATTTGCCACGTTTTAAGCCGTTTTGGGCATACCGACATGGCTTACGAGTTGCTGATGAAAGAATCATATCCATCGTGGTTATATCCCGTTAAAAATGGTGCTACAACTATATGGGAGCGTTGGGATGGTATAAAGCCTGATAAGAGCTTTGAAGACCCCGGGATGAACTCCTTTAACCACTACGCTTACGGTGCTATTGGCGATTGGATGTACCGTGTAATTTCCGGCATTAATACAGATGAAGCGGCGCCCGGTTTTCATAAGATCATCATAGCCCCGCATCCAGGCGGCAAACTAACCAGCGCCCAGGCCGAACTGGAAACCCTGTACGGCAAAATCAAATCGGCATGGACTATTGATAATGGCATATTTACTTTAGATATAATTGTACCGCCAAATACTACGGCACAGGTTGTATTGCCATCTGTTACAGATCAGATCACGGAAAGTGGGCTGGATATCAATACCATAAAAGAAATAACCAACATTACCAGGGAAGGTGCTGATGAACAAATGAACGTGGGCTCGGGAACTTATCATTTTGTTTACACCTTAAAAGTTAAGAATAAAAAGAATCAATAGCTACAATCACACTTAAAAAAAATGGTACCTATTTCTACTACCGGTAAAACGGCAGCAAATAAGAGGTTGCTTTCTCTCGATTTTTTCAGAGGATTTACGGTGGCAGCCATGATACTAGTTAATAACCCCGGCGATTGGGGGCATATTTACTGGCCGCTTGAACATTCTAAATGGAATGGCTGCACCCCAACAGACCTGGTGTTCCCATCTTTTCTGTTTATGGTAGGCGTATCAATTGTTTATGCCCTGCAAAGCAAAAAAGAAAACACGGGCGGGCATAACGCGTTATTGCTTGCTATACTCAGGCGTACAGTTATTCTATTTGCGCTCGGGGTTTTCCTGCCGCTGCTCTCCAATTTTGAATTTGCGCATTTGCGTATCCCTGGAGTTTTGCAGCGAATTGCTGTAGTATATGGCATAACCGCAGTGATATTTCTAAAAACAAGTGCTAAAACACAGGCATATATAGTGGTAGCATTTTTAATTATTTACTATGTATTGATGACCATAGTGCCCGTGCCCGGGTTCGGCCCGGCTAACCTGGAACCGGCAACAAATTTGGGTGCATGGCTGGATAGGACGGTATTTACCGAAAACCATTTATGGCAATCATCAAAAACCTGGGATCCTGAGGGTTTGTTGGGTACTATGCCAGCTATATCAACCTGCCTCATTGGGGTATTAACCGGTAACTGGTTAAAAAAAGGTAATTTAAAAAGCGGCCATAACTTATTTGCCATAATTGGTACAGGTGTGGGGCTGATATTGGTTGCTTTGGCATGGGATGTAGTTTTCCCGATAAACAAATCATTATGGACAAGCACCTTTGTATTGTTCACAGCCGGGCTGGCCATTATATTCTTAGGCTTAAGCTATTGGTTTATTGATTTGAAAGGATACGGCAAATTTGTAACTCCATTTATAGCTTTTGGCCGCAATGCCATCACCGCTTATATACTTGGCGGGTATATCCCCATGTTTATCGCCATGATACCGCTGACTTCAAACGGGCATAAAACCAATGTATGGTCATATACTTATACCAACTTTTTTACCCCGAATTTTTCTCCGGAGAATGCTTCACTTTTGGCTGCTATAGTAACCGTTATACTGACGTTTATACCTATTTGGTTCATGTACAAGAAAAATATAATTGTTAAAGTATGAAGTGTGTTAAAAGTAAGGTCATGATTGCCGCTGCAGTATTTTTCATGGCGATATTAAGTTCGTCATTCACACAGGCACAGTTTCATATTATTCCGCAGCCGGTAAAAATATCGGCACAAAAGGGTAGTTACCTATTAACAGGTAACGCGGTGATCGGTACCGATGTGCAGAGCCGCGCTGTCGGGTTATATCTTCAGAATTACCTTGCGCAAAATTATAATTTACATTTAAAGCTCAAGGTCTTTGACAAGATTCCTGCTACTGTGGCCATTAAACTGATAAGTAACCACAGTACTAATACCGATGCTTATACTTTAAATATTAAAAGTACAGGGATAAACATTACAGGTGAAGGCGAAAGCATTTTTTATGGCGTGCAATCTTTAATACAAATGCTGCCTGCGGCTGCGCCTTTACGTTTATCAGCCGTTACCATTAAAGATGCGCCACGATTTAAATGGCGGGGCTTAAGCCTTGATGTAAGTCGCCATTTTTTTACGGTTGATGAGGTGAAAAAGTACATCGACATAATGGCGCATTATAAATTAAATACCCTTCACTGGCATTTAACAGATGATGAGGGCTGGCGCATCCAGATAGATAAATACCCCCTTCTTACCGAAGTGGGGGCCCGGATAAGCTTTTACGAAAAGCAAGGCAAATTTCGCAAGCTGGATAATTTAATCGATGGCGGTCGTGATGGCTTTTACACCAAAGATGATATCCGTGAGGTGCTGAAATATGCGGCAGAGCGCTATATAACCGTGCTGCCCGAAATTGAAATGCCCGGCCATAGTGAAGCTGCTATATTTGCCTACCCCGAACTGGGCTGCCAGGATTCGACAGGGGCAAAGCACCGTGTGCGTATGCTCGACCCAAGTGAAAATACCTTTAAGTTTTTAGAGAATGTTTTGACTGAAGTTATTGAACTTTTCCCGAATCAATATATTCACATTGGCGGTGATGAAGCCGAAATGATTGATTGGCTAAAAAGCCCGGTTGCTGTAGCGCTAATGAAAAAGGAACATCTAAAAGATGAGCGCGAAGTGCAAAGCTATTTTATAAAAAGGATAGAGAAGTTTTTGCTCTCGAAAAACAAAAAAATGATAGGGTGGGATGAGATACTACAGGGCGGCTTAGCGCCATCGGCTACGGTAATGAGCTGGCGGGGCGAAGCTGGTGGTATAGAAGCGGCAAAAATGCACCACCCGGTTATCATGACACCTTTACCCTACATGTATTTTGATGCCCCGCAGGCCAATGAGGAGTTGGAACCGATAGGATGGAACCCCGCTGTACCGTGGCAAATGGTTTATAATTATGAGCCGTTGCCGACCCAGCTTAGCACCGAAGAAGCCTCCTACATATTAGGTGCACAGGGTAATATCTGGACGGAGAAGATCCCCAACCTGCCGCACCTGGAATATATGATGTACCCGCGCTCGCTGGCGGTTGCGGAACTAACCTGGTCGGCAAAGCCTGATAAGGATATAGACCGGTTTAAGAACAAACTGAATCAGCAATACCCACTATTTAAACTTTGGAATTTGAACGCTCGTATAGTGGATATTGATAACGTTACCAATATCGTTACTAACAGCGACCGTTATATCAATACCCTGAATTATCCTTTGAGTGGGGCTAAGGTAAGGTACTCGTTAAACGGACGAATGCCTGATAGCTCATCAGAGGCGATTAATTTCCCGGTAAAAATAAATGTGCCGCTAAAGGATACACTAACGCTATCAACCTACACCACCTGGACGTTGAACAACCAGTATATCAGGCAGCGGGTAAAAATTAACCGTGATGATTTTAAGCCGGCAAAAACAGGCGACCGCAAACTGCTACCCGGGCTGATATATGAATCATACATCACCAAAAAAGAATATCAAAAGCTGGGTAACGAAAAACCTACAGCAACAGGTGTAATGACATTCCCGCAAGCTTTTACGCCATCAGATGATGATGCTAATAACTGGATCAAAGTGAATGGTTATATCAATATCGCAGCGGAAGGGGATTATGAAATCACGTCGGATTTTTTGATCAGTCCGCAATTGTATTTGGATAACATATCCGTTATCAGTCCCGATAAAAACCGTTATGCCGAACCGCAAAAGGCAGTGTTGCATTTAAAAGCAGGGTATTACGCACTTAGCGGTTATTACCCGGCGAACGATGTGAACAGCGGGGAGAAACTGATTCAGTTAACGGTAGCAGGTAAAGAGCTGAACCATGAAAACTATTTGTTCCATCAATGATGAGAAGGAAGCTTACTCTGGCAGTTTTGGCTTTGCTGATCATCACATCAGCAAAAGGGCAGTTGTATAAGAACCCTAAAGTTCCTGTACAGGCACGCGTTAAAGATCTGCTAAGCCGTATGACCCTCGAAGAAAAGATAGGGCAGATGAATATGAGTTCGCTAAAAGGCTCGCTGGATAATAAGATAGCTAATGGTTTTGTGGAAAGCCCCTTTGTAACTGTTAGCGAGATCGCCTCGCAATCTATAATAGCAAAAAAATACGCCCGCGAAAAAACACGGCTGGGCATCCCGCCCATACAAATTGGCGAAGCCTTGCACGGGCAATTAGCAGGCGGTGCAACTATATTCCCGCAGGCCATTGCGCAGGGCAGTACCTGGAACCCCGCGCTCATCAATCAAATGGGATCGGTTATCGCTTATGAGGCCAGTTCATCCGGTGTAGATCAGGCACTGTCGCCATTGTTTGATCTGATCCGTGATCCGCGTTTTGGCCGGGTAGAGGAATGTTTTGCCGAAGACCCACACCTGGTAAGCCGGTTAGGCAGCGCATTTGTAATCGGTATGCAAGGTAATGTTGCTCAAAGCCGCATAGGTATTGGTAAAGATAAGGTAATGACCACCGCCAAACATTTTGCTGCTTATAGCATCCCCGTAGCGGGTATAAATCTTGCCCCGGCATCAGTAGGTGAAAGGGAATTACGCTCGATGTTCTTAGTGCCTTTTAAAGATGCTGTACAAAAGGCGAATATCTACTCGGTAATGCCATCGTATAACGAAATAGACGGCGTGCCGGCGCATACTAACCATTTTTTGCTGCAGCAGGTGCTGCGTAAGGAGTGGGGTTTTAAAGGCGTTGTTTTTTCGGATTATGAAGGGTTGAAAATGCTTTATACCTTTCATCATGTGGCTAAAGATGCCGACGGTGCCGCCATACTTGGAATGGCTGCCGGTGTTGATGTAGAAGCCCCCTCGCCCGATGTATATGCGCAATTGCTAAAATTGGTAAAAGCAGGTAAAATAAAAGAGGCAACCATTGATAGCGCCGTTACCCGCATCCTCACCGCCAAATTTAAAGCCGGGCTTTTTGAAAAACCGCTGGCAGATACTACGCAACTAAAGGCAAGGGTACACACCGCTGCGCATGTGGCCTTGTCGCAGCAAATAGCCGAGGAATCTATCATCTTGCTAAAAAATGATAAGCAGCTTTTACCGCTTAATATGGATAAGTTAAAATCGCTGGCGGTGATTGGCCCCAACGCCAACCAGGTGCAGTATGGTGATTATAGTTCGACAAGGGACAGCCGCTCGGGCACAACCATCCTGGATGGGATTAAACAGTTAGTGGGCGATAAAGTGAAGGTAAATTACGCCAAAGGCAGCGATCTGTCATCAATGGATAAAAGCGGCTTTGCAGATGCTGTAAGTGCCGCTAAGAATAGTGATGCTGTGGTGGTGGTGCTGGGTACAACAAGTGTAGTGTTCTCCGGCATTGGCTGGAACGGGCACGCGCCGGATGCCGAACCTAAAGACCCGTTTACCTGTGGTGAGGGTTATGATGTGAACGATATTAGTCCGCAGGGCGTACAACGCGAATTGTTGCAGGAAATTTATAAAACGGGGAAACCTGTGATACTGGTTTTGGTACAGGGCAGGCCATGGAGCATTAGCTGGGAAAAAGAGAATATCCCGGCCATACTGGAAGCCTGGTATCCCGGCGAAAAGGGTGGTAATGCAGTGGCGAATATCCTGTTTGGTAAGGTAAATCCCTCGGGCAGGTTAAATGTATCTATCCCGCAATCAACAGGGCATATACCTGTATTTTATAACCATGTAAATTCTAATAAAGGCTTTTATCACAACCCCGGTTCGGCAACAAAGCTTGGGCAGGATTATGTTTTTGCATCGACAGATGCGCTCTTCCCTTTTGGCTATGGCTTGAGTTATACCAGTTTTAAATACAGTGATCTGAAAGTATCAAAAACGGTATTCGGTAAAAATGAGCAGGTGGAAGTATCAGTGTTAGTTACCAATATTGGCGCAGCAGAAGGTAAGGAAGTTGTACAAATGTATTTGGGCAACAAAATAAACTCGGTAACCACGCCCGTGATGGCGTTGAAGGGTTTTGATAAGATTAGCCTAAAACCGGGCGAAACGAAAACAGTAAAATTTACAGTAACACCTGAAGATATCGGCATTTGGAATACCCAGATGAAATGGGTAACCGAGTCGGGAACATTCGATGTAATGATAGCCCGATCCGCAGAAGACGTGGTGTTAAAACAAACTTTGGAGTATAAATAATGAAGAGGCTAATCAAATATTTATTGATGCTGCTTATATCGTGTAATGGTATCGGCTTATATGCCCAAACCTACACCCAATATGTCGATCCGTTTATTGGTACATCAGCAACAGGGCATACTTTTCCCGGCGCTACCGTTCCGTTTGGGATGGTACAACTGAGCCCTGAGACGGGTAATTTTGGATGGAACTATTGCTCGGGTTATCGTTATGAAGATAAGGTGATCACCGGTTTTGCGCACACGCATTTAAGCGGAACAGGTGGCATTGACCTTGGCGATGTACTATTCTTTCCGTTTCAGGGTAAAACACCTGACAAATTTGTGAGTGGGTTTTCCAAATCAACAGAAAAAGCCTCCCCGGGGTATTATACGGTGGTGTTGGATAATAACAATATCAGGGCCGAACTTACGGTATCTGCCCACACGGGCGTGCATCGGTACACGTTTAACAACGCAGGGCAGTCGCACCTATTGGTTGATATGCAAAGCGGCCTGGTTGATGCTCCCGAACAATTGGAAACCCATGTAAGCGAAGGTAGCATCAAAATTATCGACAAAAACACCATCAGCGGCTACGCGGTAACCAGCTTATGGGTTGATAAGAAAGTATACTTCATCGCCAGATTCAACAAAGCATTCAGTGGTTATCATTTTATAGACGGCAGCAATCACAGGCGCCTGGTGCTCGATTTTGAGACTAAGCCCCATGAAGAGGTTGAGGCAAGGGTAGGGATCTCAGGCGTAAGCATAGCCGGGGCGACAAATAACCTGTCGGAAACAAAAGATAAAACATTTGATGCCGTAAGGATAGCCGCCGATAAAACTTGGAATAGCTACCTGGGCAAAATAAAAGTAACCGGTACAAATCAGCAAAAAACGACTTTTTATACGAGCCTTTACCACACGCTAATTCAGCCCAATAATATTGCCGATATAGATGGTAACTACCGTGGTGCCGACAGCCTGGTACATCAATCGGCCGATAAGGTTTTTTATTCTACATTTTCTTTGTGGGATACTTATCGTGCTGCACATCCGCTTTATACCATCCTGTTCCCAAGCAGAGCCGGGCAAATGGTAGAGAGTATGCTGCAGCATTATAATACCACCAAATTACTCCCTATCTGGACGCTTTGGGGGAAAGAAAGCTACGCCATGATAGGCAACCACTCTATCCCCGTTATTGTAGATGCCAGTTTAAAAGGTATTGGTGGTTTTAGTAAAGAAAAAGCCTTTGAAGCCATTAAAGCGACACTTACCCATAACAGAAATCCGAAGTATGATTGGAACTTATATATGCATTACGGCTACCTGCCATCAGATACCGTGCGCCGGGAGGCTGTTTCACGTACACTTGAAGCAGCTTATGACGATTGGTGCGCTGCCCGGTTAGCCAAAGTTTTGCATAAACAAGCCGACTATAACTATTTTATCAAACGCTCAAAATTCTACGTTAATCTGTTCGATAAATCTACCAACCTGATGCGAGGGCGGTTATCAAACGGTGATTGGGTACAGCCCTTTGCGCATTTGGATAGCGGGCAACTGGCAACCGGCGGTGATTATACCGAAGGCAACGCGTGGCAATATGTATGGCAGGTACAGCAGGATATCCCCGGCTTGATAAAATTGATGGGCGGTAGAAAAGTTTTTTCCAATAAACTCGATTCTTTATTCAGCATGGAATCAAAAGTATTTGGTAAGGGCTCTACGCTGGATGTTACCGGGCTGATAGGGCAGTACGCACACGGTAACGAGCCGGTGCATCATGTGGCTTATTTATACACGCTGGCCGGCAACCCTGCCAAAACCCAGCAAATGATAAGGCAAATTGCTGATCAGTTTTATTTGAACACGCCCGAAGGTTTATCGGGTAATGATGATTGTGGGCAAATGTCTGCGTGGTATATATTTACTGCAATGGGTTTTTATCCGGTTAACCCGGCAGACGGACATTACGTTTTTGGTGCTCCGCAAATCAGTAAAGCAAATATTTCTTTACCGGGCGATAAGGTATTTACTATCGAAGCCAAAGGACTGTCGGCAGCAAATAAATATGTGCAAAGCATTAGTTTGAATGGTAAGCCGTATACTAAAAACTATATTACCCATCATGATATTATGACGGGCGGTAAGTTGGTTTTTGTTATGAGTAGTCGTGCTTCCATAGCAAGTTTTTAATAATAGTTATAAAGAAATTATCTGTCATAGCTTGCTAAAATACCCGTACTGTAATTTAAATGATTTGAAAATCATGAGTTAATTATCTGTCATGAAACTTTACCCCGAAAGCAATTTATAAAGCAAAACGAATATTTTATATTCGGCCGATAAAGTTGAGTACCGCGCCTTATCATAAAACAAGCTATGTACAAGAATTATTAAAGGAAGGAAGTTTGTGATGAAACTAACCTCTTTTAATAAAACCTGTTTATTAATTTATTATCATGACCTTATTTTCTCCATTTAAATTTTGCCTGTTTATTGCATTGCTTTCTTTTACAATAAGTAAAAGCTATGCACAATCACGATATGAATTAAATACGGGTTGGAAATGCAAGCCGGTAAGTGAAATTGCAGATGGCAGCAACAAAATATTTGCGCCAGGTTATAATATTTCGCAATGGATGCCGGCTACTGTACCGGGTACAGTGCTTACAACCCTTTTAAATAATCATAAAATCCCCGATCCTTTTTATGGGATGAATAACAAATACATCAGGGACATTTATGATACAGGCAGTGAATATTATACCTATTGGTTTGTTAACGATTTTGAAAAAAACATTCCTGATGGAGATAGCCAGGTTTATCTGAATCTGCGGGGTGTTAATTACAGTAGTGAGATTTATTTAAATGGGAAAAAGCTAAACAAGCAAACCCACTATGGCATGTTCTTAAGGCAGCGTTATAACATAACTGCACTGCTTAACAGATCGGGCAAAAATAGGTTGGCGGTATTGGTTTATCCACCCAACCCTGTTGGTAACCCCAATGGCGGGCAGGGGGGTGATGGTACCATTGCCCGCAATGTAGGTTTACAATACACTGCTGGTTGGGACTGGATACAGCCGGTTCGCGATAGAAATACAGGTATATGGGATAAGGTAACTATAGAAACCACAGGATCGGTGAGCATTACCGATCCGCATATTGTGACACATGTGCCGGGTATAAGGCAGGTTGGTGGTAAACAGCAGCCTGCTGTTGTTAAAGTATCGGCAACCGTTTCTAACCCAACCGACAAAGCAATAACCGGTGTTTTACAGTTTACCATCGCAGGGCAAAAGGTACTTAAAAAGGTTGCGGTAAAGCCCGGTTCATCAAACGAAATAAAGCTTGATGACCTTGTACTGAAAGACCCGAAGCTATGGTGGCCAAATGGTTATGGGAATCCATATCTGTATAAAGGCAGCGTTCAGTTTTTTGTAGGCAACAAGGTATCTGATGCACAGGAAGTAAATGTGGGTGTGAGGGAGATACAAACCAGTTGGAACACGCAAACAAACAGCAGGCAGATAGCAGTTAACGGGCAAAAAATATTTATTAAAGGCGGCAACTGGATCATATCAGATGCCATGCTGCGTTTTTCAGATTCGAGGTACGATGCTGAAGTGCGTTTCCACCGGGATATGAACCTAAATCTGATTAGGGTATGGGGTGGTGCTTTGGTTGAGCGGCCCGAGTTTTATAATGCCTGTGATAAGTATGGCCTGCTGGTTTTTCAGGATTTCTGGATCTCGGGTGATGCCAATGGCCGTTGGGTTGACCCAATGAAAAAAGACGACCAGTGGGTGCGTCGCAAATACCCGGATGATCATGGGCTGTACCTGCGATCGGTTGCCGACCAGGTTAAAATGGTACGCAACCATCCGTCGCTGGCTGTATGGTGTGGTGGTAACGAAATAACCCCTCCCGAAGATATTTTACTTGCCGTAAGGGACACAATACTTCCAAAACTGGATGGAACGCGCTGGTTTGTGGAATACTCCAACTCAGATAAAATGTCGCTTAATACGCTGGGGGGCAATGGCGATGGGCCTTACGGTATACAACCCGATTCGCTTTTTTGGAAAGAGCGTACGTTTCCCTTTAACTCCGAGATCGGTTCTGTTGGTATTGGCGATTACGAATCTTTAAAGCGGTTTATACCCGAGCAAAATATGGTTGCCCCGGTGTTCTCGACAGAAAAAAATAAATCAACAACCGATTCGGTGTGGAACTATCATAAATATATAGGCTATGATGCCGCAATTGAACCTTACGGTAAAGCTACTGATGCCAAAGATTTTGCTGCTAAAGCGCAATTGGTTAATTATAACCAATACAGGGCACTTATAGAGGGTTTCAGCGCGCATATGTGGGATTGGTACACAGGTGTAATGATCTGGAAAACCCAAAACCCATGGACCGCCATGCGCGGGCAGATGTATGATTACTACCTTGACCCAAATGCTTGTTTATACGGCTTACATAACGGCAGCGAACCTCTGCATGTAATGTACAACCCGCTTAATGGTATGGTGACCATCGTAAACAATACATTTGAAACCAGGCGCGACCTGATGCTGGTGGTAAAAACTTACGATATAAGCGGTAAAGAGAAACAGATAACGCAGGTATTTGAAGAGATCTTACCTTCATCAGTAAAGGGTTTTGTACCCATAAAAAGCGGGATCGACAAACTTGCAAAAGAAGAGGGACTTTTTCTGTCACTTCAGCTATTAGATCTTAAAAAAAGTATTTTAAGTGATAACCTGTACTGGTTGCCCGATGAACATGGTGAGTACTCCGGATTGAAAAAGATGGCACCTTCAAAGCTTATAATAAAGGCTATGCAAACTGCACCCGGTAAAATCCGTGTCAATTTAACAAACCCGACGAATACACCGATAGCATTTTTCAATCGCTTATCGTTAGTTGACGGGCAAACCCACGAGCGTTTACTTCCCGTTTTTTATAGCGATAATTACGTATCTGTCTTACCTGGAGAACAAAAAAATATAATGATGAATTATGATGTTGGTAAATATCCTAAAATGCCTCTTCTAAGCATCAATGGCTGGAATTTAAAGGAACAAACTGTACAGATAACTACGTACAAAGCCGAATAAATATTCAGAATTTAAATACTAAAAATATTAGTATTTCGTTTATATTTGGAAAAATATTGAACGTAAATATGATGACGGCCAATCACTATTTAACCCAGGAAGCCAGGGCTTTTGTAAAACGCAAAGATGGCCCCGATGAAGTGATTCGGGTAGTACCCGACCATCCGGATAGAGATGCATCCCAATGTTATCTGTTATACACTGCTTTTGATGAGATGCCTGATAACCTTGGCCGTATTTTATTTGATGAGCAGGGGTATTGGATCTATGACGGCGACCAATTATCTATTGCAGAACAGGAACAGCTTGCCGATTTTATTATTAATTATGTAGAAAGGCTATGAAAAAAACAATCAACTACCGGTTAACTTTGGCCGAAAAGCAAGTGCTTAAAATCAAAAAGGTAAGCCAAAAGCAATTGCAGGATTACGCGCCCGATGAAATTGCCAGTCTGCTGGGGGCATCAGCCCAGCGTACAAGGGAATTGAACGCGCTGGCCGAATTTCAAAGTATCCCCTCGCTCGGTATCAACTTTGCAGAAGAACTGATATGTCAGGGTTATTATACGCTGGAGCAACTCAAAGGGAAAACGGCAGTAGAATTGTTTGATGCTTTTGAACAGCATACGGGCGCCTGGGCCGATCCATGTGTAGAAGATTCGTATCGCCTGTTGGTACATTATATCGAAAATCGTGATGAAACCAAACGCTGGTGGGATTTCACCGCCGAACGTAAAGCCTACCGGAAGCAATATGGTTTCCCTACTGACCGGCCTCAAAATGCATGGCATGAGAGCGGGAACTATCCTAAAATGGTAAGCTATTTGCAAAAATAAATAAATGTTTTTTTTCTTATTATCAATGTGTTGTAGTATTAGGAAAGAAAATATTGATAATTTATATTAAAATAGTAGAATATATAGTTATATTTGCAGCGTAATAATCGTTCTTTAAGTACTTATCCAGAAAGACAGAGGGAAAGGCCCGACGACGTCTTAGCAACCTGTACCGGCTTTATAAGCTTGTAAAAGGTGCTAATTCCTGCTCCGGTAAACGGAGAGAGATAAGATAACCATAGAAATTCAAATATTCCACCTTGCTGATTTCTTAGCGCTTCTAATCTGATAAGTATTTACAGGCAATTTGTAAATAATTAAAAGTACCAACATGAGCATTTATTTGGACAACGCTGCAACAACACAATTAGACAGGGAAGTATTTGATGCAATGACCCCATATTTATTACAGAATTTTGGCAATCCTTCGTCGCATCATGTGCATGGCAGGGTGGTTAAAAATGCGATAGAAAAAGCAAGGGAAACCATTGCCACCTTGTTGAATGCATCACCTAATGAAATTGTATTTACCAGCGGTGGTACCGAGGCCGACAATACGGCCATCCTGTCCAGCGTTCGTTCGCATAAAGTAAAACATGTTATCACTACACCGTTTGAACACCACGCCGTTTTACACACGCTTGAGGTTTTAAGAAATAACGGTGAAATAAAATTAAGCTTTATTAATACTGATAGCAGGGGCAACCTGGATATTAACCAACTGGATAACCTGCTAAAAAACAATGAGCGTTCGCTGGTATCTGTAATGCATGCCAATAACGAGATTGGTAGCCTTAACAATATCGAGCTGATAGGTGAGGTCTGTAAAAGCAGGGGCGCACTTTTTCACTCAGACACGGTACAGACCATGGGCCACTACAGGCACGATCTGTCAAAATTAAAAACACATTTTATAGCCGCATCGGCTCATAAGTTTCACGGCCCAAAAGGGGTAGGGTTTATTTACTGCCGCGATGGTGTACAGCTATCACAGTTATTACATGGCGGTTCGCAGGAACGTAAACAAAGGGCAGGTACCGAAAATATACATGGCATTATTGGCCTGGCAAAAGCATTAGAGATAGCCTACCGGGATATCGACGGGCACAGCGCTTACATACAAAAATTAAAGAACCGGATGATAACCAAGCTACAGGAACAAATAGGTGATGTACAGTTTAACGGTAACTCGGCCATTGCCGATAAAAGCCTGTATACAGTACTAAGCGCAAGCCTGCCTGTTAACCACGCAACCGGCGATCTGCTTGCATATCTCGATCAGAACGATATTTCGGTATCGGGCGGCAGCGCATGTTCAACAGGTTCGGCATCGCATGTACTGCAGGCCATTGGTGCCGATACTTTTAGAAACACCATCAGGTTCTCGTTCAGTAAATTTAACACTGCCCAGGAAATTGATTACACAGTAGAAAGATTGTCGGCTTTATATAAAGCCATAGCAGCATAATATCTCAGAGGGGTTGAAGTTAAACTAATGCTATCAAAGCCCGTAAATGTGTATTTACGGGCTTTGATATGTTTAATAATATCATACCCGTTACTGTTTCTTAATAAGTATATGTGTTTATAACTTTTAACTATCCTGTATAGAATTAATCGATTATGATTATCAAACCCAATGTCATAATTTTATATTCTTCAGAAGCATCGTTAAAAACACTTTAATACAGTAAACCTATAAAAATGGAAAACGAATCAAACGACATCAGTAAATGCCCTTTTCACAATGGTAGTATGAAACACAATGTTGGCGGCGGGGGTACTCGTAACCGCGATTGGTGGCCAAACCAGTTAAAACTTAACATTCTGAGGCAGAATTCATCATTATCAAACCCCATGGGCGATAGTTTTAATTACGCTGAAGCATTTAAAAGCCTTGATCTGGAAGCAGTAAAAAAAGATCTTCACACATTGATGACCGACTCGCAAGACTGGTGGCCGGCAGATTTTGGCCACTATGGTGGTTTATTTATACGTATGGCATGGCATAGTGCCGGCACGTATCGTGTAACAGATGGCCGCGGTGGCGGCGGTGCGGGTTTGCAACGATTTGCACCACTTAATAGCTGGCCCGATAATGTTAGCCTTGATAAAGCCCGCAGATTGCTTTGGCCTATCAAACAAAAATATGGCCGCAAAATTTCATGGGCCGATCTGATGATCCTTACCGGTAATATAGCGCTGGAATCAATGGGTTTTAAAACCTTTGGTTTTGGTGGTGGGCGCGAGGATGTATGGGAAGCTGATGAATCAGTTTATTGGGGTTCTGAAACCACCTGGCTGGGCGGCGATGTTAGATACGCTCACGGCTCTGAAGGTGTTGAAGGCCACGGTGTATTGGTATCTGACGATGACGCCGATGGCAACATCCACTCCCGTAACCTGGAGAAACCACTTGCTGCTGTGCAAATGGGTTTGATATATGTAAACCCCGAAGGGCCCGATGGTAACCCCGATCCAATTGCTGCTGCTAAGGATATCCGCGATACATTTGGCCGTATGGCTATGAACGATGAAGAAACAGTTGCCCTTATAGCCGGTGGCCACAGCTTTGGCAAAACCCACGGTGCGGCATCAGCCGACAATGTAGGCAAAGAACCCGAAGCCGTTGATGTTGAGATGCAGGGATTTGGCTGGGCAAACAAATATGGTTCTGGCAAAGGCGCTGATACTATAACCAGCGGGCTGGAAGTAACATGGACAAAAACACCAACTCAATGGAGTAATAATTTTTTCGAAAATTTATTCGGCTTTGAGTGGGAATTGACCAAAAGCCCTGCGGGTGCACACCAATGGGTAGCTAAAAACGCGGATGATATAATACCCGATGCGTACGATAGTGCAAAAAAACACAAGCCAACTATGCTTACTACTGATCTTGCCTTAAGGTTTGACCCGGCTTATGAGAAAGTATCACGCCGCTTTTTAGAAGATCACGACGCGTTTGCAGATGCTTTTGCACGTGCCTGGTATAAATTAACACACCGCGATATGGGGCCCCGTGAGCGTTACCTTGGCCCGGATGTGCCACAGGAAGAATTGCTTTGGCAAGACCCCATCCCTGCAGTTGATCACCAGCTAATAGACGAAAATGATATTGCAGGCCTAAAAGCAAAGTTACTGTCATTCGGTTTAAGTGTATCAGAGCTGGTTGCTACAGCATGGGCTTCGGCTTCTACCTTCCGCGGTTCTGATAAACGTGGTGGTGCTAATGGCGCCCGTATCCGCCTGGCTCCCCAAAGATACTGGCAGGTAAACAATACGCCACAATTGCAAAAGGTATTGACGGTGCTTGAAGGCATACAGAATGAATTTAACGGGGCGCAGGCAGGCGGCAAAAAAGTTTCGCTGGCTGATCTTATCGTGCTTGCGGGTAACGCCGGTATCGAAAAAGCAGCTAAGGATGCAGGGAGCGATGTTACAGTTACCTTTACCCCTGGCCGTATGGATGCCTCACAGGAGCAAACTGATGTGGAATCATTTGGGTATCTTGAACCTGCTGCAGACGGGTTTAGGAATTACCGTAAAGGAAACACACCTGTATCTACCGAAGAGTTGCTGATAGACAAAGCGCAGTTGCTTACTTTAACAGCGCCCGAATTGACTGTGTTGATGGGAGGCCTCAAAGTATTGAATATTAATTATGACGGATCCAGGCATGGTGTTTTCACCTCTCGCCAAGGTCAGTTAACAAACGATTTTTTTGTTAACCTGCTTGATATGCGCACTGCCTGGAAAGCGGCAGCCGGCGGCAGGGAAATTTATGAAGGCAGTGACCGTAATACCGGTGAGGTAAAATGGACAGGTACCCGTGCCGACCTGGTGTTTGGTTCAAACTCCGAACTTAGGGCTGTTGCTGAAGTATATGCCAGCGTGGATGCACAAGACAAATTTGTAACCGACTTTGTAGCCGCCTGGACCAAAGTAACTAACCTGGACAGGTTTGACCTGAAATAGAACAAACACATCTTAACATCGGATAATATAAAAAGGCACCTATGAGGTGCCTTTTTTGTTGAAGTGTTTTATATGCTACACACTGTCACAATGCGAACACCCGCTGTTCGGTATCGAACGTTTTATATGACTTTTATCTTATTAAATATTTGATAATCAATTGTATGTAATTGTGGCTTGAAAAATGTTGTAATCTTATAAATCAGGATTAATTGGATGGAAGAACATGTATGGTATTTGGTTGAAAAATTCATCTCGGGCGATATCAGTCGTGCCGAGGTAAAGGAATTACAATCTTTGCTGGCCTTGTATCCAAAATTATTTCTGTTAGTAAAAGATTTCCTGATCACCTATCAGGACCCCGACCCCCAGGTAAGTCAGCAGCAAATACAAGCCCTTCTGCAAAAAGTAGAAAATAGTAAAACAAAGAACTGGGCCGTAAAAAGTGTATGGCAAAAATTAGGTAATGTTATTACCCGTGAAGCAACCATGGCCGGGCAATTTTTTAAAGTTGCTGTACGTAACCTACAAAGGAATAGTAGTATATCGGCAGTTAACATTAGCGGGCTGGCTGTTGGTATTGCAGGGGCAGTACTTATTTTACTTTGGGTACAAAATCAGTTAAGCTACGATCAGTTTCATACTAATAAGGCCCGCATATACCAGGTATTTAACCGCACCAAGGCTGATGGTGAACTACGTGCCTGGAGCAGTACCCCCATGCCTTTAGCGCCTGCACTAAAAGCCGACTACAGCCAGGTTGAACAGGCTGTGCGGACAAACTGGGTAGGTTCATTTGTATTAAAAAATGGCAATAAAAAGCTGGAAACACAGGGCCTTACAACCGACCCCGGTTTTTTGAAGATATTTAGCTTCCCGTTACTTAATGGCGATGCCCGCACAGCTTTAAATAACACGCATTCTATTGTGCTTACACAAAAGCTGGCTAAAAAGCTTTTTGGCGATACCAACCCGGTAGGTAAATTTATAGCGGTTGATAGTACAGCCAATTTTACAGTGACCGGTGTATTAAAAGACTTGCCGAACAACACGCAGTTCAGTTTTGAATACCTGGTACCTTTTGATTATATGAAAGAGGTGCACTGGTATAACACTAACTGGAAATTCCATAGCCTGCAAACCTATGTGATGCTTAAGCCCGGTGTTACTGAAGCTACTGCAAATAAACTTTTCAAGGATATTTATCGCCGCTACCCCGGCGAGAAACGCAATGATGCTTTTGTACACCCCATGAGTAAATGGTGGCTGTATTCAAAATATGAGAATGGCAAGTTTGTAGGGGGGCAAATTACTACTGTACACCTGTTCACTGTTATCGCCCTGCTCATCATTCTCATCGCCTGCATCAATTACATGAACCTGGGCACGGCACGCAGCGCAAGGCGGGCAAAAGAAGTAGGTATCCGTAAGGTTGCTGGTGCCGAGCGTTCCTGGCTAATCAAACAGTTTTTAGGCGAATCTGTACTGGTTACCTTTTTGGCCGCCATTTTCGGTTTAGGATTGGTGCAAGTGGCGCTGCCGTGGTTTAATGGTATTGTAGAGAAAACTTTGTTATTGCCTTATAATAAGCCATTATTTTGGTTTACCGCCACGGGTTTTATATTGATAACAGGTATAGTTGCCGGCAGTTATCCTGCGTTTTATTTATCGGCGTTTAAACCGGTTAGGGTATTAAAGGGAACTGTGCAAGCCATGAACGGGCTGATCAATCCGCGTAAAGTGCTGGTTGTTTTGCAGTTTACTTTGGCTATAGTATTTATTATCAGTACCACAGTTATTTACAGGCAAATAAACTACGCGCAAAAACGTGATACAGGTTACCAGGTGGATAATTTGGTATACATCTATATGAAAGGTGATATCGCAAAAAACTATACCACAATCAGTAACGAACTGGTAAACAGCGGTGCAATAAGCAGTATCACACGCACCTCTTCGCCTATATTGGATATTTGGACAAATAGTGATTCATATCATTGGGATGGTAAACCCGCGGATTCGCGCGCGTACTTTAACGAGAACCTTACAGACCATGATTTTACGAAAACTTTTGGCGTGAAATTACTGGCGGGCCGCGATATTGATGTTGCAGCCAACCCCGCCGATACAACTGCTATACTGGTTACCGAGCAGGCGGCCAGGGTAATGGGCTTTAAAAACCCTGTAGGGCAAGCGCTTAAAGACGGGGATAAACACTACCATATTGTTGGCCTGGTGAAAGATTATGTTGCCGTATCGCCTTTCATAACCTCGATGCCAATTATTATCCGGGGTTCGGCCAGGCTATTTGGCACAATCACCTTAAAATTAAACACACAAAATGCTGTTGCGGGTAATATCGATAAGATCAGCACAATCTTTAAAAAGTATAACCCTAACTATCCTTTCGACTTTAAGTTTCTTGACGAATCATACAGGATAAAGTTCAAGGAAGAACAACATGCCGCGCAACTGGTAGCGGTTTTTGCAGGCCTGAGTATTTTTATATCCTGCCTTGGCCTGTTTGCATTAGCGGCATGCATGGCAGAAGGCCGTACAAAAGAGATAGGCATCCGCAAAGTGTTGGGCGCTTCTGTAATAAGGATAACAACGTTATTGACAAAAGATTTCCTGGTACTGGTACTTATTGCATTTGCAATAGCTTGCCCTGTTGCCTGGTGGTTAATGAGCAAATGGTTACAAGATTATCAATACCATACCGATCTAAACTGGTGGATATTTGGGCTTACGGGGCTGGTATCCTTGCTGATAGCCTTTTCAACAGTTAGCTCACAGGCCATTAAAGCTGCTATCGCCAATCCTGTAAAAAGTTTAAAAACAGAGTAGGGCGTACTACTTCATCAACTCCCGCTGTATATCAAATAAAAACTCAAACAGGTTAATCTCCGTTGGGATCTGTAATTTTTTACGCAGGCGGTAACGGCTTATCTCTACCCCGCGAACAGAAATAGCCATCAACTGTGCAATCTCTTTGCTGGAAAGGTTCATGATCAGGTAAGCGCATAGTTTTAGTTCCTGCTGATTGATGGTTGGGTAGCGGTCTTTTATAATGGTTAAAAATCCTGCATGCACCTTATCAAAATGGATAGAGAACTGTTCCCATTCCTCATTTATTTTATTCTCACCGGCTAAAAGGCGCAATATCTTTTTGATCTCGCTGGCCTCTACCATATCCTTACCCGATTTTTGCAGGGTTTGCAATTCATCCTTCACCTTAAGTAAAAATTCCTTTTTTTGTACCAGGTTTAATGCCGAGGATGCCAGTTCTGATGTTTTAAACTCTATTTCAGACTGCAGCATTTCATTTTTAAGTTTCACCACCTCTTTCTCAGAACGTTCAAGCTCCAGTTGATGCAGATAAGCTATTTGCTTTTGTTCCTCTTCGTTTTTTTGCTGTTGAATAAGCAGTTCCTTCTGTTGTTTGATGATGTGGCGTTTTTCCTGTAGTTTGTATAAGTAATACAATATACCCGCAATCATAAACAGGTATATGATGTACGCCAACACCGAGCCATACCATGGCGGGTTGACAGTAAAAGCGTAACAGGCCACAGCCGATTCGTTATTTTGATGATTACGCGCTTTTACTTTAAAAGTGTAGTTGCCTGCCGGTAAATTGGTGTAATCCTTTTCCGATTTTTTTGACCATGCCGACCATTCCTGATCAAACCCTTCCAATAAATAACTGTACTCTGCATTTGATTGCTCCTCAAAAATGGGTGATGAATACTCAAAATGCAATGAGCGCCACTTATAGCCCAATGTTAACGTATTGCTTGCTGTTTGTTTGCTATCATCATTAACATGGCTAAAATAACCTCCGTAAATTACACTATCGGTAATTGAAGTAGCTTTAACCTTACGGATGTATACATTTAAAGCATGTATATTTTGTTTGTATTTAGCATAGTTGATGTGATAAAAGCCGTTTTCGCTGCCTACAAATATATTGCTGGCATTTATGGGATAAACATTTTCAAAACCGCTGAGTATGCGGTTATTTAACTCGGGGAAGTTGATGATGGTTGGTGTTGCAGAATAATCAACCACGCCCAGGCTTTTGCCCTGTACAAACCAGATGTTGCCTGCCTTGTCTTCCTGCAGGTATCTTAAACTGCGGTCACCAAATATGTTTTTGAACTGCGCAGATGGTTTAAAACGATCTGTTTTAGCATCATATTCATAAATACCTTTTTCGGTGGCTACTACAACACGTCCTTTTACTTTAAAAACAAAATTGTTGAGGTTAGATGGCAGGCCTTGCGCACTTGTATAGGTTTTGATCTGATCATTGTCGGGGTTTAGCTTATAAACTCCGCGATAGGGGTGCGAGGTCCAGATAATGTTATTACTATCAATTTGTACAAAACGTGCCGACTCATAATATTTTGCTACACTACCTTTATCAATTAAAGTGTTGCCCTTGTTTTCAAACAAACGCACGCCATAATAATTACCTGCAGCTATAAGCGGTGTACCAGCCTTGTTTTTTAGAGGCTGAAAGATCCAAAAACCAGTGCTGTTATAAATGGGCGAAAGTTTATCATTCAAAACTTCAAAGATCCCATCGTCGCGGCCTGCCAGTAAATGCCCGTCAACTGCGGCTATATTCCATGTCTGCCCCTCGGCAATCGCCTTAAAATTATTTTTTAAATAGCTCAGGTCGGTTGTGTTACCTACCGGAAGTTGATATGCCCCATTTGATAAGGCAAAATACAGGTTGTTTTTATACAAAGCGGTTGCGTAACCGCCACCATCTTTAAACACTGCCGGGTTAATATGTTTAACGGCGTTGTTATATGCTATGAAGTCTATTCCGTTATCAAGCCCTAACCAAATATTGTGGTTAACATCGGCATACATACAGCGTACAAAAATATTCTGCAGGCCTTCTTTTTTGCCAATATTTTCTATCACGTTGCCATTTTTATCTATCTGGTAAATACCATTAATATAAGTACTCACCAGGTACGTGCCGTCATCAAGTGCTGTAGCTGCCGAAAAATGCTGGTGATTATTAATGCCAAAACCAGTAAGGTTAAAATATTTAAGTTTATTACCGGCTAACAGGTACAAACCATCTTTAGCTGTGGTAACCAGGCTTGCTGTATCATTAAACTTTGATACCGAGGTCATATAAAAGCCTTTGGGCAAGTCTTTCTTATCTATAAAAGGGCGCCATTCATTATTAGCATATGTTAAAAGGCCCTTTTGCTCGTCGTGTGCTATTAGTTTGCCCTGGTAAGTGCCCAGGAATAGCCACGAGTGGGAGTGATAGACGGTTATTTTATTATTACCAAACTTTATTATCTTATCGTGCGAACGGAAAAAAACCTCGTTGCCATGGCTGGCAATATCCCATATGTCAGAAAATTCCTGATCGGCTTTAGGAATAAGTTCTTTTAAAGATGTAAATACAAGCTGCCCGTTTTTAGCCGGCGAAAAATATCCTATCTCATCCTGGCCACCTACATACAGCCTTTTATCGCTCCCAAACTCAAGCGAACGTACAATTGTTTTATTGGGCAGGGGATATAACTGCCAGTACGAACCATCAAAAACAAGTACGCCCTCGTTGTTGGCAAAGTACATACGGCCCTGTGCATCCTGGCGTATTTTCCAGTTTTGGGTTCCCGCGTTGTACTGTCTTTTCTCGTAGTTTATGGTTTTACGCTGGCCAATATAGGTTTGCGACATGACATTTTGTATGCATGCAAATAGTAGTATTAGATGTAATGCCTTTAAAAACAGGCTTTTATATTGGTTTAGCAAAATTGTACCAGTGTTTATAATTGGTGCACTAATATCTGTGTTTTTAAACGATTTTTCAATGTTGTGTAGCAGTGATGTAGTGCCAAATTTCATTTTAGGCATTTACCTGCCATACATTTGATACCCATAAACCAATTGCTCCGGCAAAATTATAAACCAATTTAAAACCGTTAACTAATGCTTTAAGCCAAATGTATGACCGTGCATTTTTATGCCCGAAAAAATTATGTATGAATAAACTTTACAATTAACCAAAGGTCGACACCAATTAGACCAATTAACTTAAATTATCAATTTAAACCTTATGCAATTAAGACTCAAGTTTTTCGTGGGTATTGCTTTGCTCTTATGTTTTATTAGCCAGGCGGGCTATGCCCAGTCCCTGCGTATAACCGGTAAAGTAACCCAAAAATCCGACGGACAATCATTGCCCGGCGCATCAGTAACCGTTAAAGGAACAACAACAGGTGTTGTTACAGATGTAAATGGTAATTACACATTAAGCATTCCACAAGGCGGTGGTACTATAGCAGTCACGTTTGTAGGCATGACAACTATAGAAAGAAGAATAACCCAGGCCGGCGAACAAAACTTTGCTTTAGAGGATAACATGAACAACGCCCTTAACGAAGTTGTTGTTATTGGTTACGGTACCCAAAAAGTAACCAAAGTGTCGGGCGCTATTTCAACAATAAAAAGTTCAGAGATCCAAAAACAAAACCCGGTGCGTGCAGAAGAAGCCATACAGGGCCGTGCGGCGGGTGTTACCGTTGTACAAAGTGGTACACCAGGTTCAACACCAACAGTTATTATCAGGGGTATAAACTCTTACAGTGGTGCAGGTGCGCTGGTGGTTATTGATGGTGTAATGCAGGGGTTAAGTGACCTGAACGCTGTAAACCCGGCTGATATTGAATCAATAAATGTGCTTAAAGATGCATCGGCCACTGCTATTTACGGTGTTAAAGGCGGTAATGGTGTTATTGTGGTAACTACCAAAACCGGCCGTAAGAACATGAAAACCGAGCTTACTGTAAACAGTAGCTATGGTGTGCAGGAAATAGCCAGGTACATCCCTGTTTTAAATGCCACCGAATATGGAGCAATGGTAAACGAGGGAAGCGTTGTTTCAGGCGGCCCGGTAATATTCCCCGATCTGTCTGTACTGGGCGTTGGTACCAACTGGCAAAAAGAAGTATTTAAAACCGCCCCTTTGCAGCAACACAACATTGGTGTACGCGGCGGTAGCGAAACGGTAACGTATTTCCTGGCCGGCGGTTATACAAGCCAGGGAGGTATAGTTGGTGGCAGCGATAAATCAAGGTTCGATCGTGGTAACTTCACCGCTAACCTTGATTTTCAGCTTACACCCAAACTGAAATTCATATTGAATACCACCGGTGTGATATTAAATTCAAAAGGTATCCAGGAAAACTCCTTTAACAGCGTTATTGGTAGTGCACTTAATTTCGACCCAACTGTGCCGGTTTATAATACCGAAAATACAGTTGGTAAATACGGTTACAGTAACCTTATACTATCAGAGGTTTATAACCCTTTAACCAAACTTGATAATACCTATAACAAAAGCCTGGGTAATAAGCTTTACGGTAAATTTGAGATGCAATATGATATATTAAAGAACCTGAAACTAACCAGCAGGTTTGGATATACCAAGTACGATGCTAATAGCAAGAGCTTTACCCCGCTTGTGTTTTACGGGCCGCTTAATGTTGATAACAGCATGAACGCCGATGGCTCAACGGTACTTGATAAGCATAATAGCGTAAACCAGGATAAGGTAAGCAACTTTAACTACACCTGGGAAACATACGCCAATTACAATTTTAAAGTAGCTCAAGACCACAATTTTGAAACTGTATTAGGTTTCTCAATGGCCAAAACATCGGGTAACGCGGCCGGCGCCAACAGGCAGGATGTTCCGTTCAACTCATGGACCTTTGCCGATTACAGTGCAGCTACCGGTACAAATACTGCTACCAATCCGTCGGCAAGCGGTGGTTATTACTACCAGTATTTCAGCCGTAACTTATCGTATTTCGCGAGGCTGAACTATGATTACAAAGAAAGGTACCTTGCATCTTTTACCGCACGCCGCGATGGGTCAACAGCTTTTGGTGAGAACAGGAAGTTTGCCAATTTCTATTCAGGATCAGTAGGGTGGGTGGCAAGTAAAGAAAGCTTCTTCAATGTTTCAGCTATCGATTTCTTAAAGATAAGAGGTAGTTATGGTACAGTTGGTAGCGATATCACACCTACGCAGGCTGCCAGCATTGTAACCGGCGGCCCTGATTACGGCTCTACTGCAAATAGTAACGGTTATAATTTCAACAACGTATTTTATCCGGGCTCTACATTAGGCTCAACCGTTAACCCGCTGCTCGGCTGGGAAACACAGAAACAGGCAAACTTTGGGTTTGATTTAACTATGTTAAACGGCAAATTAAATATCACTGCTGATTATTATGAGAAAAGAGTATCAGGATTGATTTTTCAACCCGGTAGAGCTCTTGTAACAGGTACAATACCATTACCTGATGGTAACATTGGTTCAACAAAAAACAGCGGGGTTGATGTAACAATAGGTTATAACGAAAAAATAGGCAATTCATTTACGTTAGGCAATACGTTTACAGTAACTACAGTAAAAAGCCTTGTTACTGCAACAAACAGTGATGGCACAGCCAAAATATTCGGCGGTAGCTACTTTAATGGCCAATCGCAACAGGTAACGGTATTTGAAAAGGGCCAGGCACCTGGATATTTCTATGGTTATAAAACCGATGGATTGTTCCAAAATGCAGCTGAAGTTGCCGCATGGGCTACGCAACCGGGAGCTAAACCGGGCGACATCCGCTTTGTTGATGTAAATAAAGATGGCGTGATCAATGCTGATGACCGCACTAACATAGGCAACCCATTCCCTAAGGTTACTTTAGGCTGGACGCTGACTATGAGCTATAAAAACTTTGACTTTAACGCATTTACTTATGCCTCTATCGGAAACGATATTTATCGTGCTTATGAGCGTAATGGTAACTACACCAATAAATATCGTGGTGTATTAGCCAGATGGACCGGCGAGGGTACAACCAATGATGCCCGTTACCCAAGATATACCTTTACTGATGATAACAGCAACATCCGCGCATCTGACAGGTATGTTGAAGACGGCACATTTGTGAAGATCAAAAATATACAATTAGGCTACACCCTTCCTCGCTTATTACAGGGTAAAGTATTTAAGAGCATAAGGATTTACGGACAGGTTAGAAATGCTTTCACCTTTACAAAATACTCTGGCTTTGATCCCGAAATAGGGGGTGGTGTGTTTGATACAGGTGTTGACCGTGGTGCATATCCGCAACCAAGAGTATATACCATGGGACTTGACATTAAATTATAATTCATTAAAAGATAATACGATGAATAAAAGATATATAAAGCTAATTGGCTTGGTTATGTTAATAACCACATTTACAGGATGTAAAAAATGGATTGAGAGTAACCCCCACGATCGTTTTGTGGTTACCGACCTCGACTATCTGAAGTCTGAAAGTGATTACCGTACGATGGCTGTCAGCGTTTATTCGCCGCTGCAATGGTTAAACCAGGTAGTTGTAATAGGCGATATTGCATCAGATAACTCGGTTGCAGGTGGTGAAAGCGCATCAGATGTTTTACCACTGCAACAAATTGATGATTTTACGCTAACATCAACAAATTCAACACTGTACGATCTGTGGCAGGTGGCCTATGAAGGTGTTAACCGTTCTAATTATCTTATACAGTATAAAGAGAAAAATAAAGCAGGCGAAACGGTTGACTTTAATGGTAAAGATGCCCTTTACGGTGAAATATATTTTTTACGTGCTTACTATTATTTTACGCTGGTAAAAATGTGGGGCGATGTGCCGTTGTTCACCAATGGCCGCTTTGACAATAACGATGCGAAATCATTAAAACGAGCACCTAAAGCCGAGGTTTATGCACAAATTGAAACCGACCTTAAGGCAGCTATAGCCGCTTTACCGGTAAATCAAGATCAAAAAGGCAGGGTAACCAAATATGCGGCACAGGCATTATTAGGTAAAGTTTATTTGTATGAAAACAAATTTAACGATGCCGATGCCGTACTTGAGCCAATCATTACATCAAACGCATTCTCATTGGTGAGTGATTATGCCTCTATCTATTTGGCTGCGGGCGAGAATGGCCCCGAGTCGGTTTTTGAGATACAATACACCAACGGTTCGCCATATTACAACTGGGGCGGAGCAACCCGTGGCCAGGGTAATTATGCGGTACAGCAAAACGGTATAAGGGGCATAAATGGTAGTGCCGCTATGCCTTATGCTGCAGGCTGGAGCACTAACCTGCCCACCCAAAACCTGGCCGCTGCATACGCTGCGGGCGATCAGCGTAAAGCTATCACAGCATTTGATATTGAAGCTTATAAAACAGCCCATCCCGAGTATGGTATTACATACCAGGTAGCTCCTTATAAAAACACCGGTTTATATAACGGTAAGTATTTGCCGCGCAAAGGCGAAACATCCGGCCAGGTTGAGTTGAACTACCTGAACAATTTTAGGGTTTTAAGATACGCTGAAGTGTTATTGATGGCTGCCGAAGCAAATAACAGGTCAACCACCCCCAATGACCTTAAAGCGCAGGATTACCTGAACCGCGTACGTGCCCGTGCATTTGGAGATGATACACATAAGGTAACAGCTACAGGCAATACGTTGAAACAAGCAATATGGGACGAGCGCCGCTTAGAACTTGCTATGGACGGCGACCGCTTTTTTGACCTGGTAAGAACCGGGCAGGCTGCCACAAAGCTTACCGGCTTTGTAGCAGGCAAACACGAGGTTTTCCCTATACCACAGGAAGAAATAAACGTTACAGGCATACCACAAAACACCGGATACTAATTCATAAAATCACAAGATCATGAATGCGAAAAAATATTTTTTGAGTATAACCTTGCTACTGGCTGTTATTGCGGGCTGTAAAAAGGAATCATTTGACGATACATCGTTTGTTAACAGCGGTGTATCCGATCCGGCAAAGCTGTCGGTATTATTTAATATTACACAGGATAACACGGGCCTGGTTACCATTTTCCCTTCGGGCGAAGGTGCAACCATGTACGATGTTTACTACGGCGATGGCACAGAAAGCTTTGTTAAGGTTGGCGCTGGTAAAAACACACAGCATACCTACAAAGAGGGTGTTTATACTGTAAAGATAGTAGCCCACGGAATTAACGGTAAAACAACTGAATTAAGCCAGGAACTTACAGTATCATTTAAAGCCCCTGAAAATTTAAAAACTACTGTTACCACCAATGGCTTAACAATTAATGTTGGCGCCACTGCCGATTATGAAACCATGTTTCATGTATATTATGGTGATGAAACAACAAGCAACCCCGAGCCTTATGATTCGTTCCTGGAAGCGCAGACAGCTACCCATACGTATGCAACCGCGGGTAGCTATGTAGTAAGGGTGGTTGCATTAAGCGGCGGTATTGCAACAACCAAACACGAGGAAACCATTAAAGTGGGTAAACAAATAGACTTGCCTTTAACTTTTAATGACCCTAATTATGATTATACCACCAGCGATTTTGGCGGCAACGTATCAAGTGTGGCTGCAGATCCGGCTAATGCTGCAAATAAAGTTTTAAAAGTTATTAAACCGGGTGGCGCCGAAGTTTGGGCAGGTACAACTTTAGGCACAGCTACAGGCTTTGCAAATAAAGTAGCGGTAACCGCTGCCAACTCAAAAATGACAGCTCGTGTTTATTCACCTGCTGCCGGGTTAACCGTAAAATTAAAATTGGAAGACCATAACGACGGTACAAAGTCTGTTGAAACAGATGCAGTAACAACCGTAGCTAATGCATGGCAAACCTTAACATTCGATTTTAATAATAACTCGGTTGGTACCCCCGCTTTAAACCCGGCATTTATTTATGATAAGGCTTCGATGTTTTTTGACTTTAATGTAGGTGGCAGTGGTAAGGTGTTTTATATGGACGACCTGAAAATGCCCGTTCCTATCCAAAAGATCAGCTTGCCGGTTACTTTTGACGCACCAAATACAGATTATACCGTAATTGATTTTGGTAACAATATCACCGTTGACGCTGTTGACCCAACTAACCCGGCTAATAAAGTTAAGAAGACAACCAAACCGGGCAATGCCGAAACCTGGGCAGGGGTTACTATTGGTACGGCTGCGGGCTTCCCAACTAAAGTGCCTATAACATCAGCCTTTGCTCAGTTGAGCCTGCGTGTTTATTCGCCTGCAGCGGGGATAACCATTAAGCTGAAATTAGAAGACCATGCCGATAACACTAAAGCTGTTGAAACAGATGCAGTGACGACTGTCGCTAACCAATGGGAAACTTTAACCTTTAACTTCCTGAATAATTCAGCTGGTACACCGGCCTTTAATTCTGCGTATAATTACGATAAAGCTTCCGTGTTTTTCGACTTTAACGTAGGCGGTTCTGGTAAAGTGTTCTATTGGGATGACCTGAAATTAGTGCCGGCGCCATCATCTGTATTAGGTATCCCGCTTGATTTTCAATCAACAACCCTAAACTATGCCTTTACTGATTTTGATGGCGGTGCGGTTACTATCGTAAACAACCCCAATGCTTCTGGTATTAACACCAGCACCAAGGTTGCTAAAATGGTTAAAAACCCCGGCGCTACTTATGGAGGTAGTTTCCTTGCATTGGATAACCCGATAGATTTCTCGACCAGGAAAACATTTAAAATGAAGGTTTACTCGCCAAGGGTGGGGGCTAAGGTGTTGTTAAAGGTTGAGAACCTGACTAATGGCGGTATCAGCTTCGAAAAAGAGGTGCTTACTACCAAGGCAAACGAATGGGAAGAATTAACATTCGATTATTCGGGTGTCAATACAGCAAACTCATACCAAAAGGTGGTGCTGATATTTGATAACGGTACATCGGGTGATGGTTCGGCCAACTACACATTCTATTTAGATGATATCACACTTAATTAATTTATAGAGCGATGAAAATTAATACAAAAGCATTAATAACCATCTGTTTGGCAGCCGTTATAATTGTAATAGGCTGTAAAAAACAAGAGTATACCTTTGGTAAAATAGTTACACCGAAGGATTTAACCCTGTCGACCGTTATTGAAGGTGCAGATGCGGCAAATCCTGCCGGGGCGGGCTCTGGTAACGTTACCATTAAAACATCGGCTACCGGTGCCATTTCGTACAAAATAGATTTTGGTGATGGTAACACCAAAATAGTAAGCGATGGCGAATTGGTACACAAATACACCAACCCTGGCACTTCCGATTACACTATTGTAGTGAGTGCCATAGGAACCGGTGGTGTAACCACAACTACAACACAAAAGATCACCGTATTTGTGGCGTTCGAAATCCCGGCAGCAATTATGCAAAAACTGACAAATGGAAACTCGCAAACCTGGGTTATAGATCGTAAAACACCCGGCCATGTAGGTGTAGGTCCCCTTGATACTTATACATCAACCTATTACAGCGCACAGCCTGACGAACGCGCTGAATGTTTATATGATGATGAGATAACCTTTACCAAGGATGGAAGCAGCATAAATATGACGATAAATAATAAAGGGCAATCGTTTTTCACAGCTGCCGCTACCGCTTTCTATGGTAAATCAGGAGGAGACAATTGTTATGACCTTGACGTTACCGGCGTTAAAAAGCTTGCCTTTATGGATGCCACATCCGGTTCAACTTCGGCAAACTCTACACGCATACAATTTACAGTGCCGGGCAACGGGCTTATAGCATTTGGTACAGGTGGTACTACTTACGAACTTATGGAGCTTACAGCAACCAACATTACCGTACGTAGTATTGGTATTGATGGCCTTGCATGGTATCAGAAATTTAAACTTAAACCATAATAAGCATGAAACACACACATAAATATATACTGATAGCATTGGTGGCCTTGTTTGCCAGCTGCAGCAAAAAAAACGATGGAGCAAATAACACGGCAGATAAGCCTGCTAATATTGTTATAACCCCTACAGTAAGTACAGATAACAGCGGCACAGTAACCTTTGCCGTAACTGCAGAAAATACTGTGACTTATGAGTTTGATTTTGGCAACGGTGTTTTCCAAAACAGCACAAGCGGAAATGTAACCTATAAATATCCGGTAGCGGGTACTTATACCGTAAAAGTTACCGCTAAAAGCCAAAGCGGTAAAACAACGGTAAAAACAATACAGGTAAATGTGTCTGCAGCCGAAGCCCTTATTTGGTCGGATGAGTTTAATACTGCCGGTGCGCCCGATCCGGGTAAATGGGGATATGATCTTGGCAACAACAACGGCTGGGGTAATAACGAACTGGAGTACTATACCAACCGCACAGATAACGCTGTGGTAAGTAACGGTACATTAAAGATCAATCTGAAAAAAGAAGATTACAACGGTTTTGGTTATACCTCGGCGAGGCTTTTAACCAAAGGTAAGTTCAATTTTAAATATGGCCGCGTAGAAGTTAAAGCAAAGTTGCCTACCGGTGTGGGCACATGGCCGGCAATATGGGCGCTTGGCAGCAATGTTGATACTACACCATGGCCGGCTTGCGGCGAGATAGATATTATGGAGCATGTGGGTAAACAGCAAAACACCATATTCTCTACCATGCACTATCCTGGTCACTATGGCGGCGGCGGCGTAGGGGGGACAACTCAGAACCCAACTGCTTCAACAGATTTTCATGTTTATAGTTTGGATTGGACGCCGGCTACTTTGAAGTTCTCTATTGACGGGGTTGTATACTATACGTTCCCGAATAGTGCCGACCTGCCGTTTAATAACAATTTCTTCCTGATACTTAACGTAGCAATGGGGGGTAATTTTGGCGGCCCTGCTGTCGATCCTAACTTTACCAGCAGCTCTATGGAGGTAGATTACGTACGCGTATATAAATAATCAAAATTAAAGCTAAACGCCATTAATTAAATGGCGTTTAGCTTATTAAACAATCCCCTAATTATTATTATGCTTTATAAAAAGTGTATTTATGTGGCTGCTGTTGCGGCTGCAATAACTATAGGTACGTCCTGCTCATCGGTAAAAAAAAAATCGGCTACAGGTTACGCTAAAGGCCAAGTGGTTTTTTTTGATGATTTTTCGGGTACCCAACTTGATCGTAATAAATGGACCCCGGAAGTTCCTGGTTTTAACGGAAATAACGAACTGCAAACGTATGTAGATTCATCATCTGTAATGTATCTCGAGGATGGGCTATTGGTGTTAAAACCCAAATACTTGCCTAAGTTTAAAAATGTTGAGGGCAGGGAGTACGATTTTATTTCGGCCAGGATAAACACCCGCGGCAAATTTGATTTTACTTACGGCACTGCCGAAGCCAGAATAAAAGTTACAGCGGGCGAAGGTTTATGGCCGGCCTGGTGGATGCTGGGCAACGGCACATGGCCGGATGCGGGTGAAATTGATATTATGGAGTATGTAGGCGAGCCAGACTGGATAAACGCGGCAGTACACGGCCCCGGTTATAGCGGAGAAACGCCCTTTGTAAACCGTTTATATTTTGATAAAGAACACGATGCTACCCAATGGCATGTTTACGCGGTTGATTGGTCGCCCGAGGGACTTGTATTTAAGTACGATGGTGTACCCATGTTTCGCGTAACCCGCAAAATGGCCGAGCATTACGGCAAATGGATCTTCGATAATAAGCAATACCTGATACTTAACTATGCCCTTGGCGGTGGTTACCCGGCTAAAATAAATGGCATAAAGCAACCTTATTATGGCTTGCCCGAAAGCTCTGTTAATATGGTGAAAAATGGCCAGGCCAAAATGTGGGTAGACTGGGTTAAGGTGACCAAAACCCGGTAATATTTATCTGCTAAGTAAGTATGATCTAAGGCCTGTAGTTTATTAATTACAGGCCTTAGTTTTTTAAAACTATTTGCAAAATGCCCCGGTGTGTTAAAAAAGTATCGCTTTTAGCTAAATAAGGGTTGGTTTTGTATCATAAGTGCCGATACATTTGCCCCATAAAGCCATTAACCATGAGATCGACTTCCCTAAAAGTAATTGTGTGCGTGTTTTTTTGTTTATCACTCATGCTTGATAAAGCCATTGCGCAACCCTTTGTAAAAGCAGAAAACGGGCAATTTAAAATTGGGAAGAGCAGCTACTATTACATTGGTGCAAACTTTTGGTATGGGGCCATCCTGGGTGCTAAAAAAAGCGACAGGCCCCGTTTACTCAAAGAACTTGATCTGTTAAAAGCCAGCGGTGTAAATAACCTGCGTATACTGGTTGGTGCCGATGGCCCCGCCCGCCCAAGTAAGATACAACCATCGCTGCAAACCGCTGCAGGAGTTTATGACGATAACCTTTTAGCCGGGCTGGATTTTTTATTGGCAGAGATGCAGCGCAGGGATATGAAAGCCATATTATACCTTACTAACTCATGGGAGTGGTCGGGTGGGTACAGCCAGTACCTGGAGTGGGCTGGCAAAGGTAAAGCACCGGTGCCGGCTGTCGACGGCTGGAATACTTTTCAAAACTACGTAGCGCAGTTTGTACAGTGCGATAGCTGTAAGCAATTGTTTAAAAAACATATCAGCTATATTCTCAATCGGACTAACCGGTACACAAAAAAGAAATATATAAACGATCCAGCTATTATGACCTGGCAAATTGCTAACGAGCCCCGTGCGTTCTCGGCAGCAGGTAAGCCAGCTTTTGCCGCGTGGATAAAAGAGACGGCAAGCTTTATAAAATCTATAGATAAAAACCATTTGGTAACAACAGGCAGCGAGGGGCAAAGCGGATCGGAAGATGATATTGCCCTTTGGCAGGAGATCCATTCAACCCCGGATATAGATTACCTTACCATACACATTTGGCCAAGCAACTGGGGCTGGCTTGATAGGGCAAATATGCCTGCTACGTTTGATAAAGCCATTACCAATACCAAAGCTTATTTACAAAAACATACCACTATTGCCAAACAACTTAACAAACCACTGGTGGTTGAGGAATTTGGACTTCCGCGAGATGGTATGAAATTTACACCCGAATCGGCAACAACCTTACGCGATGCTTATTATAAAACCATATTTGAACTGATAGCTCAAAGTGCAAAAAACGGTGATATTTTTGCCGGTTGTAACTTTTGGGCATGGGGCGGTACAGGCCGGGCAACAAAAGGCCATGTATTTTGGCAAGATGGTGATGCTTATCTTGGCGACCCGGCGCAAGAGGAGCAGGGCCTTTACTCGGTTTTTGATACCGATACAACTGTGGGCCTCATAAAAGATTACAACAGGCAGTTGCAGCAAATTAAAAAACACTAAAACATCAGGGGTTTTATTTATGGAGTAGCATAAACAGCACGGCTAATGATGCTGTATGTTTTAAACACAGCCTTAAATGCTTTAAGGCTATGGTGATCTGATTTTCAACACTCCTTTTTGAGATGCCTAACTGCGCTGCAATCTCATCATTGCTTAGGTGGTTAAACCGGCTTAACTGAAAAATTTCCTGGCAGCGTTTTGGTAACTGGTGTAAATAGGTAAATACCTCCTGTTCCAGTTCCTGTTGGTTTAACCTGTCGTCTGCTAAATTAACATCTACGGTATTGGTGTATATACTGTCATCAATATAGGTTACCGATAGCTTTTTTGCACGAATACGGTTGTAAGCCTGGTAGCGTATGGCGTTTAGCAGGTAATGTTCAAATGAAACTATTTCGAGATCTTTCCGGCGGTCCCACAAATTCAGGAAAATATCATGCACTACTTCTTCGCTGGTTTCGCGGTTTTTGAGGTAACGATTACAGGTATTGAAAAGCCTGGCCCAATAACGTTCAAACAGCACATTAAAGGCTGCCTCGTTATCATGGCGTACAGCATTCCACAACACGTCGTCACTTCTCAAATCTATAGTCATAATTGGGTTTTTAAAATTATAAAAAGGTTTTTATAATTCAAGCCATTCTGTATCAGCAGACAATAAATTTTTACAGGCAAAAAATATATGAATAGTTCAATAGCCTAAAGGTTAATAAAAGTAAGGTTTGTTTGTCATTTTAACGTTCGTGGTAAATATTAACCTGTTGGTTAATTGCAGTGTGTGATAAATGTTACAAAAAAGGGCGCAAAAAGCAGCGTGCAACTCATCTAAAAAAAGTTTTTAAAAGTGTGTGTGTTGGGTTCATGTTTCTACACTTAGCTATTACAACCAATTACGCACAACCTTCATGCTAACCAAAGAAGAGTTTGTATTACTTTACGAAAAATTTGAAAACGGGCAATGTACACCGGCCGAAATTGAACTGCTAAATAATTACCAGGACGAAATGTATTTGCTGGGTGATAATTGGGAAGAGACGGTAGAGGAAAAGCAAATTGTACACGACCGGATCTGGCAACGCCTTAAGCAAAGCAGGGATCTGCCGGTAAAAAAATCAATAAATTACACATGGTTAAAAGTAGCGGCAATATTGCTGGTTACTTTATCAATAGGCATTGGTTTTGTAAAATATCAGCGTAATAATATACAGCCGGCATTAACCAAAATTACACCTGTTAATAAACAGCCACAAATAATACCGGGTGGCAACAAAGCCTTTTTAACCATGGCCGATGGCAAAACCATTACGCTAACCGATGCAAAGAACGGGCAGTTAGCTACACAGGCTGGTATACAGGTTAATAAAACTAAAGACGGCATACTGGTTTACCAGGTTGCCAATACCAATAGCACGCAAGCAGACCCGGGTGCCATAAATATTATTACAACGCCACGCGGCGGGCAATATATGGTTATACTGGCCGATGGTACAAAGGTTTGGCTAAACGCAGTATCATCCTTACGTTACCCGGTTGCATTTAGCGGCGACACCCGAAGTGTTGAACTAACCGGCGAGGGATACTTTGAAGTAGCTAAAAACAAACAAAAACCATTTATTGTAAAAGCAAACGGAAATAATGTTGAGGTATTGGGTACCCATTTTGATATCAGCGCTTATAGCGACGATAAAACAGTAACAACAACATTGCTTGAAGGATCGGTAAGGTTAAGTAAAGGTAACGTAACAACTATGCTTAGTCCCGGCCAACAGGGGATATCTGTAAATGGCAGGGCTGATATTAATGTACAGAATGCTGACACTGAACAAGCAATAGCCTGGAAGAACGGATTATTCCTGTTTAAAAACACCGATATACGCACCATCATGAAACAGGCATCGCGCTGGTATGATGTGGATGTTGATTTTTTGGATAACCTGAAAGATAAAGAATATGGCGGCAAGCTGTCAAAATTCAAAGATATATCTGAATTAATGCATAACCTGGAACTTACAGGTACTATTCATTTTAAGGTAGAAGGAAGGAGGATAACCGTTATGCAGTAACCTCTACTTGCAAATGGTTACCAATAATCATCAGGAGCGTTTGCGGCGCCCCCGATGATTGTCAGCCTGTGAGAAGCTGATAAGCCAGGTAACTAATTTAATTGTCTTCACCAACCAATTATTAAACCTAACATTCAAATGTATAAATTTTTTACTGCAATTAATTGCGGGGCCCGTTCCTGCATTTCACCTAAATTTCTGAAGATAATGAAATTGACCATTGTTTTGTGGGTAACTGCCTTATTACAGGTAGGTGCGGCAACTTATGCTCAGAAAGTGAACCTGAACGTTAAGAATGCCCAGCTCGATGTCGTTTTAGATAAACTCGGCAAGCAAACCGGTTACAACTTTCTTTACAATTCAACCATGATAAAAGCAGGGAAACCTGTTAGTATCAATGCCCAAAACCAAGCATTGACCGATGTTTTAGAGCAATGTTTTAAAGACCAGCCATTTACCTATATCATAAATGGTAATACGGTTGTTCTTAAAGAAAAGGATACGCCGGTTGGTACAAATACATCAATTGTTGCCGCAACTGTTGTAATAACGGGTTTGGTTACCGATTCAAAAGGCGAACCCTTACCCGGCGTAACCATACGCGTTAAAGGCACCACAAACGGTGTGGTAAGCGGTGCCGACGGGCGATACAATATTAAAGTTGACGACACAGACGCCATATTGGTTTACAGCTTTATAGGCTTTACCCCTAAGGAAGTAACAGTTGGTAATCAAACGCAGATAAATGTAGCGTTAAGCGAGCAGGCATCAACGCTTGAAGATGTTGTTGTTATAGGTTATGGCTCTGTTAAAAAACGCGATCTTACCGGCGCCGTAGGCCAGATAAAAGCGGTCGACCTGATGAAGGGCAACCCTATAAGCCTTTCGCAGGGGTTACAGGGTAAACTGGCAGGTGTGGCTGTTAATCAGAACGATGGCGCCCCGGGTGCCGGCGTCAGCATTCAGATACGTGGCGCAAACTCATACGGAACAAACACGCAGCCATTATACGTGGTTGATGGAATTCCGTTTGATGCCGCATCTACACCAACCAATGACGCTACAAGCGGCAACAATCAAACCTTTAACCCGCTTGCACTGATCAACCCTTCAGATATCGAATCTATAGATATATTAAAGGATGCATCGGCAACCGCTATTTACGGTTCGCGTGGTGCTAATGGTGTTGTGCTGGTTACTACCAAAAAAGGTAAAGCGGGCGAAACCAAAGTGGTATTCTCTACCAATACGTCAGTATCTATGCTGGGTAAAAAAGTACAGGTATTGGGCCCTTATGATTATGCAAATTATGTAAACGAGGGGTACCTGAACGGTGTTAAATACAACGATTATACCTTTTACAAATTGCCTTACCCCGGTGAGTGGTCATACCCTTTTGCAAATAACCAGTTTCAGTACGATAAGGGGGTTTATCAGCCATCGCCGCAGGATTTTTTAAATCCCGGTGTACGTACCGATCAATATGGTAACAGCACCAATGTACAAGGCAGTAATTGGATGGACCTGATAACCCGTAAAGCCTTAACGCAGGATTATAATCTGAGTGTATCTGGCGGCAGCGAACACGGTTTCTATTCAATATCAGGTAACTATACCAAACAAGATGGTATTATCAAAAACAGCGATTTTGAGCGATACTCGTTACGTGCAAATGTTGGGCAAAAAATTGGTAACTGGTTAGAAGTTGGCTTGAACACCTCTTTTGGCCGTACCAGTTCAAACTTTGCCAAAACCAACTCGTTCGATTACGGCATTATTCGCTCGGCGTTAGTATTCCCAACCACTTACGCGCCAGAGACAGATATTACAAAAATAACAAACCAGTTAAGCTGGCTATCAGCCAACCCGTACCTGTATGTAATGACAGCGCAGGATAACCTTGCAGCTATCAGCTCATTCAGCTCAGCCTATGCCGAAGTTAAATTCAACAGCTGGTTAAAATTCAGGCAAAACCTGGGTGTTAATTATTCGGCAAATAACCGTGGTACCTATTATAACAGCCTTACAGGCGAGGGCCAGGCGCCAACCATAAATGGTAAAGCAGGCCAAAGTGATGACTGGTACAGTAACATCGTAACCGAGTCGTTATTAACGTTCGATAAAAAGCTGGGCCGCATTCATAACTTAAACGCGGTAATTGGTTTTACACATGAGAATGCCAACTATGGAAGTAAATCCATGTCGGCCACAAACTTCCCTGATGACCTTACCGGTTATTATGATATGGGCAAAGCCTTAACACCGGGCAAACTGGTAAGCGGCCGCGGCGCAAACGAACTAATGTCAGTACTGGCACGCGTTAATTATACCTTAAACGATAAATACCTGTTCACTGCATCATTCCGCAGGGATGGATCGAGCAAGTTTGCTACCGCGAACAAGTTTGCCAACTTTCTTTCAGGAGCATTTGCATGGAGGGCATCCGAAGAGAAATTTATTAAGGACCTTGGCATTTTTAGCGATCTTAAATTCAGGGTAAGTGCAGGTAAAACAGGTAACCAGGCTATTGCCCAGTACGCAACCCTGCCGCAACTGGCAGCAGCCAATTACCCGGTTGGCGGCTCTTTACAAAGCGGTATGGCCGAGTCTACCTATAACGGCCCTGCTAACCCTAACCTGAAATGGGAAACTACTACTCAATACGATCTTGGTTTAGACATGGGCTTTTTTGATAACCGCCTTAGCTTTACTGTTGATTATTATACCAAAAAAACCACCGACTTATTACAAAGTATAAAAACCCCTTTAAGTACGGGTTTCCAGCAAATGACTATAAACCATGGTTGGGTTAAAAACGATGGTTTAGAGATAAGCGGTAAATTTGCAGCATTGGTACATGGCCCGTTAAAATGGAATATAGACGCGAATATCTCCTTTAACCGTAATACTATTGGTGGCCTTGATAACGATCAGTTTGCCAGTCGTTTATGGAACGCTGCCGATTATGTATTTATACAACGTAATGGCATGCCTATAGGTGCTATATACGGTTATGTTGAGGATGGTTTTTATGATAACGAAGCCGAAGTGCGCTCAAACCCGGTTTACGCTAATGCAAGCGCTGCTATCATCAAACAAAAAATAGGCGAGGTTAAATACCTTAACCTTGATAACGATCCTAATATTACAGATGCCGACAGGACCATCATCGGTAATACCAACCCCGATTTTATTGCGGGTATCACCAACAACTTTAGCTATAAAAACTTCAATTTGAGCTTTTTTATACAAGGTGTGTTTGGTAACGATATTTTTAACGGTAACCTTACTGATGTTACCCTTAATTCTATAGGTAACATCCCAACCTTTGCTTACCAGGGCCGCTGGACGCCTGAAACCGCAGCTACCGCCACCTGGCCAAAAGTAAACAACGGTTATACCCGCGAGTGGCTGATCTCGAACCGTTACATCGAGGATGGCTCATACGTGCGCCTTAAAAGCCTGACATTTGGTTACGATTTTAACAAACCGTTTAAAGGGATACAGGCGATAAGCTTATTTGCATCAGGCACAAACTTAATAACGATTACTAAATACAACTGGTTCGACCCGGATGTAAACTCATTTGGCGGCGATGCCTCAAGGCGTGGTGTTGATATACACGCGTACCCGTCAAGCCGTACATTCTCATTAGGCGCGCGAGTGTCATTTTAATAAGTAATTCAAGAGATAAACTTTAAGTATATGAAAAGAATATATAGCATAAAAGGCCCGAAACTTAAATGGTTTATGGCTTGCTTTTTCGTACTGATGCTGGCATCGTGCAAGCTCAACGAAAAGGTTTATGATTTTGTTTCGCCTGAGCAAGTAGGCGACTCGGACGCAGCTGCTGATAAATGGGCATTGGGTACCTATAACGAACTTAGCCTGATGTTCAGGTTTAGTGAGTTCCCTGCCGTGTTGGAGTATGATGATGACTACACCACCGGCCCTTCATGGGCATTTGGTGAGCTGGGGGCCGGTAACTTCCAGGGTAACAGTAAGCAAACCGACCCATTGTGGACTTATGGCTACGTGCTGATACACCGTGCAAACAGGGCCATTGCCAATATAGATAAAATGACAAAGGCATCTCCCGAGTACAAAAGAAATGTACTGGGCGAAATGTATTTCCTCAAAGCCTTCTCTTATTTTTTATTAGTAAGGGCTTACGGCGATATCCCAATGTTTAAAGTAGCTGTTGATGACGGTGCGGATATTAACCAGCCAAGGCAGCCTGTTAAAGATGTGTATACCGAGATCATCAGCTTGTTAATGCAATCAAAAGATATGATGTACACCAATGCTAAGGCCGTTCCGGGCCGTGCATCTGCAGGCGCTGCAGCAGCCTTGTTGGCTAAGGTATATGTAACTATCGGTTCGGCATCATTGCCTTCAGGGCAGGTTATTGTACGTGGTGGCAAACCTTTTGATCTTGTAAATAACGTACAGGTACGTACCATGCCAAGCCCTATAACTTTTAACAAAAAACAAGTTAAAGGTTACGAAGGCTTCGACTCTAAAGCATACTTTAAACTGGCTATGGATATGGCTAACGATGTAATAAACGGTAAGTATGGTATCTACAAACTGGCCGACTTTAATAACATGTGGACAGCTGCAGGAAAGAATAAAGATGAGCACATTTTTAGCGTACAAGGTTATATGGGTGATGCCGACCTGGGCAACCACTTAACCCGAGATTTTGCCGGTTTGGTTGCAAACAACCAGGTTATATCGGGCATGTGGTATGGTTTACGTGACCACTGGTACAAACTTTTTGAATCACAGGACCTGCGTATTACCGATGGTGTGATGCACCGCTGGTCGAGAAATTTTGACTATGCTAACCACATTGGTACATTTTACCCAAACAATGATGAGTATCGTAAAAAAGCCCTTGGCTATGATGAGCAAACCGGTGTTGACGGTAATGGCAACCCAATTATAGTTCATCATCCCGCTGTTGCGCCTTATGACGATGGGTTAAATTACGGTTCGGGTACGGATGCCAATTATATTGCTTTCCTTAACAAGTATGCTTATCCAACAGATCGTACAAAAGACCAAAGCGATGTAAATTATCCCTTTCTGCGTTTTGCCGATATGAAACTGATATACGCCGAAGCAGCCAACGAGTATAACGGCGGCCCAACTTCTGACGCGCTTACCGCGCTTAACGATGTAAGGGGCAGAAGCAATGCCACGCCAAAGCAACTTGCCGGCAATGGTAATGTAGGCACACAGGTTGCATTCCGTTCGGCAGTGTTAGAAGAACGCGCTATGGAGCTTGCTTTAGAAGGCGACCGCCGCTGGGACCTTATCCGCTGGGGAATATACCTTGATGTGATGAACTCAATACAGGGTAACGATGAAGTAGGGGTAACCAAGGTTAGGGCAGAAAGAAACCTGCTTTACCCGTTGCCTATCAGCGAAACAACTACAAATACCAGTATCCACGGTAACAACCCTGGTTGGAATTAACAGATTAATTTTAATTAATAATATTATGAAAGCGACTTATAACGCAATGAAAATATGCCTGGTGCTTTTAACGGTAGTGATGCTGTTTGGCTGTAACAAGGACATTGTAACATACGATAAGATCCAGAAGGAATCGGATGTATCTACCGCACCGCCCGCTATATCAGCAATAACCAAGGTTGATAGGACCACCGTGGTAACACAGGCCGATTTGTCTCAACTGGTAATGATACAGGGTACAAATTTAAGCGGTTTAAAATCAATTAAGTTTAATGATGTAGATGCCGATCTATCGCAGGCGTATGTAAAAGCAAAAGAGATAATTGTACCTGTGCCGCGTTTATTGCCTGGTACCGTTAACAACAAAGTAACGGTTACCACGGTTTTAGGCGAGGCTACATTCGACCTGAAGATCAATGTACCGGCGTTGCAGGTGAACGGCCTGTTTAACGAATTTGCATTACCCGGCGATACCACAACCATAACAGGTGATAATTTTGATATCTACAAAATAACAAAAGAAGATGCTAAAGTAAGTTTTGCAGGTACACAGGCCACCGTTTTAGCGGGCGATCAAAAATCACTGACCGTGATTGTACCCGCAAGTATCCCTAAAGCCGAGGCTGTGGTTACGGTAGTAACCCCCGAATTGCCAGATGGGCTGAAGATGAACTACCGCCACCTGGGGCAGATCGTTAACATCCAGAATAAATTATGGCAAGGCGAAAACTGGTTAACCAATGGTACCAACTTAGGCGACCCTAAAGCTATAAACGGGCAGTTTTCGCACATCAAAGGTGTAACAGTAGGGCAATGGGGGTGGTATGATAATGTACATGGTTGTAACTTCCCGGTTACCGACCCTGATATATTGAACCATCTTGATCAGTACGACCTTAAGTTTGAGTTGAATACCGAAAAGGATCACCCATTGAGCCAAATGTTTATTAAATTCTCTGTACGTTTTCAAATTAGTTATGAGTGGAATTTATATAACAGCGGCGAATCATTAAACACCTATGGTAACTGGCAAACCATCACGCTTGATGCAAAAACAGTTATGGGGCAGTTATTTCCTAACAATGATAACTTCTTTTCTATTGCTATTAATCCCGGGGTTCAAACCAACCTCGATTTCAGTATTTCATCCATGAGATTGGTGAAAAAAGAGCCGATCGTAAAATAATCGGCGAACGGCCCCTGTGTGAGGTGGGGGCCGTTTTTTATATATCTGTTTATGAATTTAAAAAATATAACCGCACTGCTTACAGTAGCTATTTTCGCGGCCTCTTGTGCCGTAGAAAAACCCAAAACAGCTATACGTTGCACCCGGCTGATAGCCTGGCTACAACTGGTACAGCCAACCTGTATCAAAACATGGCCGATGTAACTAAAAAAGGCATCATGTTCGGTCAGCAGGATGCTGTATTATATGGTTTGGGCTGGCGGGAAGATGCTAACCGCAGCGATGTAAAAAGCGTTTGCGGCGAATACCCTGCCGTATATGGTTGGGAGATAGGCCGCATAGAACATGGCGCTGAATATAGTATCGACTCGGTGAATTTCGACCTGATGCGTAAACGGATCATCGGGGCTTATAAACGTGGCGGCATCAACACCATCAGCTGGCATGCCGATAACCCTTTAACCAATGGCAACGCCTGGGATGTTTCACAAAAAGATGTGGTAGCATCAGTTTTACCCGGCGGCGCAAAGCACGAGCTGTTTATGACCTGGCTGGATAAAGTTGCCGGTTTCCTGAACTCGCTGCAAAGCGGCGGCAACAAAATCCCTATCCTCTTTCGTCCGTTTCATGAGCATACCGGCAGCTGGTTTTGGTGGGGCGAAAATCTTTGCACTCCCGACGAATACAAGGCCATGGTACGCATGACGGTTGATTACTTAAGGCAAAAAGGGCTGCACAACTTACTCTACATCTATTCACCCGATCAAACCGATCAGCCCGCCCGTTACTTTGAGCGTTACCCGGGCGATAATTACATGGACATGCTGGGTGTCGACTATTACCAGCAGCAAGGCGCCGCCGGTGCCCCCCGGTATATGAAAACCATGAACAGCATCCTGGCAATGCTTGCCACCGAGGCAAAAAACAGGGACAAACTGCTTGTTTTTAGCGAAACCGGGCTGGAAGGCCTGCCCATGAACAACTGGTGGACAGATGTGCTGCTAAAAACCATATCGCCTTACCCGGTTACCTATGTAATGGTTTGGCGAAATGCTTATGATAAGCCCGGTCACTTTTTTGGGCCGTACCCCGGCCACCCATCGGCCAATAACTTTATTGAGTTTTTTAAAAACGGCAAAACCCTGTTCCAGGGCGATATCGGCAATATGTATAAATAAACATTAGCTGCAAATACACAAAAATCTAACATTAAAATATAATGAAAAAAGGTCTGCTACTATTCTCGCTATTGCTAACCATGTTTACCGGTTACGCAAAAGACAACTATAACGTGCTTGATTATGGCGCAAAAAACGATGGCAAAACATTAACTACTGCAGCAATACAAAAAACTATAAACACTTGCGCGGCTAATGGTGGTGGTATGGTGTATATCCCCAAAGGCGATTACCTGACCGGTACGCTGAACCTAAAATCGAATATTGACTTCCACTTTGAAACTGGCGCACGCCTTGTAGCCACAACAGATCTGAAACAGTACCAAAAACATAACGATGAGCTTGCCGGTGTTTTTTATACTGAAAAGGCTCATGATGTATCTATAACCGGTAACGGAATTGTTTTTGGCCAGGGCATGAAGATGATGTACATCGATAGCGCCAAGGTTATCGGCGATAAATCAGACACCCGCCAGAAGAACAACTTCCGCAAGGTAGCATCAGGTACCGGCGACGGGCCTTTTTACCCGAAGGATCGTTTTCACCAGATGGTGATCTTTAGCGAATGCACCAAAGTTACCCTTAAAGATTTTACCTGCATTGATGCACCGTACTGGACATTTTTGGTGGTACACTGTGATGATGTGAAGATTGACGGCCTGCGTATTGATAATAACCTGAATATCCCAAACAGCGATGGTTTGGATGTAATATCAAGCAGTAACGTAAATATCGAAAACTGCTATTTCTCATGCGGTGATGATGCCATTGTACTTGCAGGTTATGCCTGGCATTGGGGCGACCCGGGTTTTAAACGGATCATGAAACGTTCAGAGAATATCAACGTGAATAACTGTGTGCTGCGCTCACGCTCAAGCGGCATCCGTATAGGCGGCTGGGATCAGAACAATATGTACAACTACAACTTTAACAACATCACCATATTCGATTCAAACCGTGGTATTAACCTGGGTATTGGCGATTATGGCTCAATGGAGAACATCAACTTCACCAACATCAATATCCAAACCCGCCTGCATACCGGCGACTGGTGGGGCGAGGGCGACCCGATAAAAATTACCGCCATGCGCGGGATGCCAAAGGGTACTGTTGGTACTATAAAAAATGTTAACTTCACTAATGTGGTTATCCGCAGCGAAAATTGCATTAACATGTACGCATCAAACGAAAGCCACCTGGAGAATATATTTTTCACCAATGTACAAATGGAATTTGTAAAAAGCGCGCTTGAAGAAACCGTTGGTGGCAACCTTGATTTAAGGCCGAACACTGTACCGCATAAAGAGCTTTTTGCGCGCGATATCCCTGCTATTTACGTGGAGAATGCCAGCAACGTGTTCCTGAACCAGGTGGTGATTAAGTGGGATAAGGACATCAACAAAAAGCATTATACAAACGCCATTGAAGCTGTTGGCGTTGATAATTTACGCCTGACCAGCGTTAGGGGCAACGCCTCACCCGCAAACCCGGCTATGGAAGATGTATTGCTAAACAATTGCAAAGATTTTTATACCGACTCAAAACTAACTGTAAAGAAAATTGGTAATGAGAAATAAGCTGCCTGTAATTATTGTTTTGCTGTGCACCATCCCGGCGCTGCTGCTGGCGCAGAAAAGCGCCAAAGTAACCTCGCCCGATGGCAGGCTGGTGATTAATGTGGTGTTAACCGCTAAATCGCCTGTTTATACCGTCAACTTTAAAAAGCAGGCTGTTATTAAAGCATCGCCGCTTACCCTAAATTTTGATAACGGTGCCTGGGGTAAAAACCTTAAAATAAACAAGGTTAACTACAGCAAGGCTGATAGTTATTACAATTTGGTAGTGGGCAAGGCAAAACACATCCGTAACCATTACAGCGAGGCCATAGTTGCTTTTGAAGAAACTGAAAAGCCGTTCAGGAGGATAAACCTGGTGGTGCGTGCTTATAATGATGGCGTGGCATTCCGCTACGCCTTCCCTCAGCAGGCAGGCTGGAATAATTATACTCTATATGATGAGAATACCACCTTTAACCTTGCCGGCGACCCAAAGGCGCTGGTGCTGTTCCTGCCCTCGTACACTTCATCGCACGAGGGGCCTTATACGCACAAAGCCTATTCGCAGCTTAAGGTGGATAGCCTGATGGATATGCCTGCCACCTTTGAATATCCGAACAACATGTATTTGGCCATAACCGAAGCCGAAGTAGTGAACTATGCAGGTATGTATCTCAATAAAAACAGCGACGGTACCATGCGTGGTAAACTATCGCCACTGCCGGGGCAGGATAAAGAAAAGGTGAAAGCCGTATTGCCGCACAAAACGCCATGGCGTGTAGCTATTATTACAGACAGGGCAGGAGCGCTGATAGAATCGAACATGCTGACCAACCTGAACGGGCCATGTAAAATTGAAGATACCTCGTGGGTAAAACCGGGCAAATCTACCTTCCCGTGGTGGAATGGTACTGTTGTGCCCGATACCACCTTTGCACCCGGTAATAACTTCGAAACCAATAAATATTACATTGATTTTTGTGCCCGCAATGGCATCCAATACCATTCGGTTGTTGAATACGGGCAGCACGAATGGTATGTGAACGATGGCCCCGATTTTATGCCCGGCCCCAATGCCGACGCGTCAAAGTCGATAGCCAGTATTGATATGCAGCAGATCTGCGATTATGCCAAAAGCAAAGGTGTAGGCATCCGTGTTTGGGTGCACTGGAAAGCGCTTTACCCCGTGTTAGAGAAAGCCTTTGCACAGTATGAAAAATGGGGCATCAGCGGTATGATGGTTGATTTTATGGATAGGGACGACCAGGAGATGATCAAAATTCAGGAAGAGATCTTGCAAACTGCCGCAAAGCACCATCTGCATATCCAGTTCCACGGCTCCGGTAAACCATCGGGCCTGCACCGCATGTATCCTAACGAGTTTACCCGCGAGGGCACCCGTAATTACGAGGTATATAAATGGGATACTACTATTAACGCCAGCCATGATATTGCCATGCCGTTTACCCGCATGCTGGCAGGCGCTACCGATTATCATTTGGGTGGCTTCCGCTCGGTACCTCAATCAAAGTTTAAGATAAAGTATCGTAGCCCGCTGGTAACCAGCACCCGTTGCCACATGCTGGCCATGTATGTGGTGTTAGAAAGCTACTTAGGCATGGTGTGCGATTACCCGCAAGCCTACGAAGGGCAGCCCGGGTTCGATTTTCTTAAAACCGTACCCACTAACTGGGACGAAACCCGTGTGCCTAACGCCGTGATAGATGAATACGTAACTATTGCGAGGCGTAACGGCGACAGCTGGTTTATTGGTTCCATCACCAACAACAAACCACGTACCCATACCGTTAAACTCGATTTTTTAGGTGAGGGGCAATATAACGCGGATATTTACACCGATGCTGCCGATACAGACACCAACCCAAACAACCTGACGAAGGAAACCAGGACGGTAACCCGTAATGATGTGCTCAGCTTACCCATAGCCGCCAATGGTGGCGCGGTAGTGAAGATCAGTAAGAAATAAACTGTTTTTGGGGATTAGATCCCTCACTGTGTTGGGAGTGAATCGCACTGGCTAAAGCTTTAAACTAAACCTGCTTTGATAGGTTATTATCCCAAAAAAGCATGTTCCATTTTGTTCCATTCGGGGAAAAATGGAACATGCTTAAATTTATAATTAACTGTAAAACAGGAACTTGTATTTAATTCAATTTTTCCTTTTACAGCTTTCCTGCTTCCTGAAAAGGCCGTACCAGGGCCTAAAAAAGGCGAATAAAAGCGTTATTTTACCCCTGCTTTACCCGTTGTTTTTTTTCATTTTTTGTTGCATTTTGTAAAAAATGGAACAAAAGCGTCAATTTAATAATTTGCTATGAAACAAACAGTTAACAAAAAATAGCTAAAGTATTTATTGAGATACTGACAATATCTTGTCAGTAATAACTATCTTATTATCAATATGTTCCGTTTGTTCCGTTTTAAAAATGGAACAAATGGTTTAAGCTTACTTTTTTTGCAGTGCCTGTGCTATCGCTTTTTTAGCTAAAGGCTCCATCATTTTATAACCGTCAAGGTTAGGGTGTACACCATCTTTTGATAGTGCTAAAGGCAGTGCCCTTTTATTATCGGCCATAGCGGTGAAGTAATCAAGGTAAACCATGTTGTTCTTTTTGGCATAGTTTAACAGCATCTCATTCAGGGCTTTAACCTTTTCTACCGGGTTTATAGCAGGCCGCCACGGGAACGCCGCCGCAGGCAATACCGATGATATCACCACTTTAATATTATTGGCTTTAGCCAGTTCGGCCATCGAGAAAATATTACCTGCAACATCCTCCAGTTTTGATGGGCCGTTGTTCTCGGCTATATCATTAATACCAGCTAAAATAACTACCACAGCAGGTTTTAGGTTGATCACGTCCTCGCGGAAACGCAGTAGCATTTGCCCGGTGGTTTGGCCGCTTATGCCGCGGTCGTAATAGTTATTGCTTTTAAAAAAGGTCGAATCGTTATTGATCCAGAAATCGGTGATCGAATCACCCATATAAACAACCCTTTTCTCACCTTTTGCAGGCGTTTTTACGGCGTTGTTGGCATCTTCATATCTTTTTATGTTTGGCCAGTCCTGCGCACCGGCAGTAAGGCTTAACAGCAATAATGCAGTAGTATAAATAGCGTTTTTCATAAGGTGCAATTTATAAAAAAATACTTCCGGCACTAATTGCAGCGTTATATTTTTTATGCAACGGTTTACTTAACCCGGTTTATTGGTTTGTATAAAACTTTGTAATTGCTACTTTTAGCCATCATATTTAAATACCTATGTTAAGACGCAACTTTATTAAACTATCTGCTACCGGTTTTGCCGCGGTAATGTACAGCAGGTTAACGTACGCTACAGGCAACGGTGCTTCGCTGATCAATCATCCTGACGAGGCCTGGGCACAGGTAGGTGACCAATGGGTTAAACTTACAGGCAAAGGCGGCTCCGTTTTTACTTACCGGGATATCAAAGTAGAGGTTAAAAACAGCGGTAACGCGCAGGCGGTATATATCCAATCTCCCGCGGCCGAATTACAGGCAGTAAAGTTTAAGTGGAAACACCAAACATCAATATATCCCAAAGTATTAGGCGACCATTGGGAACGTACTTATGGTGATATGGCCTGGAAACCACCCGGTGAAGTAGTACGAAACCCATGGTATGTATTACTTCATGATGATAAACAAACCGCATGCTTTGGTGTAAAAACCGGCTGCAGCACACTTTGCTGGTGGGGTATAAAGCCCGATGGAATAGAATTAGTTATGGACACACGCTCTGGCGGGGCGGGTGTAAAACTTGGTCAGCGTACCTTACATGCTGCAGATATTGTAACCGGCATGAGTAAGGCAGGTCAAACCCCTTACACAACTCTTACTGATTTTTGCAAAGTAATGTGCACAAAACCACGGTTGCCAAAACAACCCGTTTACGGTATTAACGATTGGTATGTAGTGTATGGAAAAAACTCTTATCAAACCATAAGTGACCAAACAGCCGCCATGGCCGAGTTGGTCACAAATACAAACAACCGCCCGTTTTCTGTTATTGACGATGGCTGGCAACAGGCCGACGATTTTTCGATAGTGAACGATAAATTTAAGGATATGCATAAAATGGCCGACGAAATAAAAAGCCATGGTATGCGCCCGGGTTTATGGACACGCCCCTTAATTGCCCGTAAGGATGATAGTAAAAGCTTGTTAGCGCCCAAAATACCGGGCCGTAGTCAGCAGGGTGATGAACTGATCCTCGACCCAACCATACCCGAAAACCTTGCAAGGGTTAAACGTAATATAACCTTATATAAACAGTGGGGCTACAACATGGTAAAACATGATTACAGCAGCTGGGATATTTTTGGCAGGTGGGGTATGCAAATGAAAGATAGTTTTACCGCCCCCGACTGGAGATTTCAGGATCAAACAAAAACCAACGCCGAGATCATCAACACACTTTATCATAAGATAAGGGAAGCGGCCGGCGATATGTATATTATTGGCTGTAATACCATGAGCCATCTATCTGCCGGGGTATTCGAGCTTAATCGTATTGGCGATGATACCAGTGGGAAGGAGTGGGCGCGCACAAAAAAAATGGGGGTTAATACCTTGGGGTTTCGCCTGCCTCAAAATAACGCATTTTACGCTGCCGATGGCGACTGCGTAGGTTTAACCAAAGACGTTGCCTGGGATAAGAATAAGCAATGGCTGCAATTGCTGGCAGAAAGCGGTTCACCGCTCTTTATATCGGCAGAGCTGGATATACTGGACAACGAGAAAAAAGCAGCCATAAAGCAAGCCTTTACCAACGCTGCCAAAGTGCAGCCCAACGGCGAACCACTGGATTGGTTAACAAATCCCTTTCCTGAAAAATGGAGCCTTAACGGTAGGGAAGTTGCCTTTAATTGGGATTAAACAACTATTTGTTATAACAAAAGCCATCTAAACAGGGTGGCTTTTTGTGCTTTTGAAGAATTTAAAAATACGTAATAGCTATTATATCGCCTGGTTTTAAGCTGTTTAAGGAATGGGCCTATGCAGGACTGTTTTTTGTGATGACAGGCGCTTTTGCTTCACATTTGTTAGTGGCGATCATAGCATAAAAGGGCTTATCGGGCCATTTTTCCAACCGTTTTTATTATCTTGTCTTGGTATTTCAGGTCTGCGAACAGAAAGTTTGTTTTAGTTAACTAACCATTGAATAGTATGAACCCAAGGGTTGATTTTTATTTTAATAAGGCCAAAAAGTGGCAGGGCGAAGTCAGGAGATTAAGGACAATAATCCTTGATTGTGGGCTAACTGAGGAATTGAAATGGGGGTGCCCGTGTTATACTTTTCAAAAAAGCAATATTGTTTTAATACATGATTTTAAGGATTACTGCGCATTGTTGTTTTTTAAAGGAGCATTATTACATAATTCCGATAATATCCTGATACAGCAAACAGAGAATGTGCAATCAGCACGCCAGATCCGATTTACCAACATCGATGAAATAATTGAGCGGGAAGCTATCATAAAAACCTGTGTTTTTGAAGCTATTGAGGTTGAAAAAGCCGGACTGGAAGTGAATTTTAAAACGACTGATGACTTTAAAGTGGCCGAAGAGTTTCAAGGTAAATTAGACGGAAGCGCAGTACTGAAAACTGCTTTTGAGGCATTAACACCAGGCAGGCAAAAAGCATATCTGTTGCACTTTTCGGCCCCTAAACAATCAAAAACCCGCGGGGCAAGGGTTGAAAAGTGTATACCACAAATTTTAGCCGGCAAAGGATTGAATGATTAATATAACTGCAACCTAAACAGTGAATAGATATAGCTGAGTGAAATTAAATAGGCGGGGTTGATAAAACAAAAACCTCTTCAATGTGCATTGAAGAGGTTTTTGATACTTGGTATCGCTTCTGTCGGGATGGCAGGATTCGAACCTGCGGCCTCCACATCCCAAATGTGGCGCGATACCGGGCTACGCTACATCCCGATTGGGATTGCAAAGGTAGCTTTTTTGTGTAGGTGTGCAAACTTTTTTTAAAAGAATTTGTAAGGGTTTGTTTAACCAATTCATTTGCACAAGTTTAGCATCAAAACTTTTTTTAATCAGCCTTAAATATGTCTCCCAACGTACTAAAACACCTCAAATAGTACATATGTAGTATTGACCATGATTTAAAATGGTTGTTACTTTATATAAAGCAATATTGCCGGTACAAGGTTATTTGCTGCAAAAAACTTTATTGCTTGAAAAACTGGCGAGCTGTAAGGTTATTATATACCCTGTAGTTGTACTATTAAAAATAGGGGGAATATGACTTCAAGGTAAAAGCCCCGTATCAGCAAGTGGTACGGGGCTTTATTAAATGTGTGGGCAATTAATTTCCTACCTTAAAATCATAAGTTTGCCGTGCAAGTTTGCCATCTAAATTAAGTCCTTCAACTATAACATGGTATGTGCCCCGCTCATCGGCAGTAAAGTAGCTTACTATAGCCTTGCCATCTACCCCGGTAACAATATTGGGCTGCCAGTAAATAGTTGATCTGAGATCAGCTTCTGCATCTCTGCCGCTGGGCTGGTCATAAGCAGGCGAATAAAATTCTCTTTGAGGAGTGTAACCCTTTACCAAAATACGGTCGAGATAAGTGATGGGTAATCTGTACATGTCCCCGCCTTTTTTCATGGTGATCTGGATAACGCCCCAAACCCCGGCATCGCCATATATTACCGTACTTGCGCCCGATGTAAAAAGCTCAACACCTTCTACATCCAGCGGCGAAATATCTTTTAAAGTACTTGGGTCAATGGTCATACCATCTACCATTACGGTCATCGGTACGCCGCCGGGCCTTGTTATAGAGGTTACCCTGCCTATCCGGTAAACAATATCATTTCTTACTTCCACACCGGCCACACCATAAAAAGCTTGTAGCAAACTTGTATAGTTAGCCATTCGCTCTTTGCTTAATACAGCATCTGCGCCACTTAATCCTAATGCTTTAGATCCCTTTACAGTATAATTGGAACTAGTCTTTTTATCTTTTATGACAACTTCTTTAAGCATCGTAGTCCTGCCCGGTGTGCCTCCCGGAAATTGATCGAATCTTTTTTGGGTGTTCATCAGATAATCTATAAAGTTATTTGAGGAGGCGTCCTCATTACCCAGTTTGTATGAATTGTATTTTGGTACCGGTACCCTGTTCAATACTATGCGCACCCGGTCTTTACCTTTCGCGTTTTTAGCACGCACAACAAATTTTACATCGTTGGTAAAGTTTAAACCGTCTATTACAAAATTACCCTTGTCGTCAGTCACGGTATCTACCAGGAGTGGGCCTTGCGGTGTATTGCCATATAAAGCCAGTTTGCCATTTGCAATAGGCTTATTCCCTATAGTTGTTACAGTACCGCTTACACCAATGCTTTTTTGTGGCTGATAGGTAATGTCGCCGGTTTTGCCGGCTTTTACATCCGCCCATTTGAAACGGCGCCAACCCTGGGTTAAAAGTAAGTAGTCGAGATGTTTTGCCCTGTCGATGTTTGCGGGATTAAAGTAATAGTTTGGCTTTTCTATATAGCCTTTAAGGTCTGATGTCAGCAGTAGGTTCGAGCAGATGGTTACCTGGTCGTCTTCATCAATCTTTACCTTATTCGCATCGGTAACAGCAATTGACAGATTGCCTTGTATAGGGTTTCCGTCAGCATCGTTCAAGGCAAGCTGCATCTGCACTTTTTCGCGTTTGGCATAAGCTGTTTTATTACTGGTAATGCTCATTTTTAACTGATCATTCCGTTCTATAAAAACTAACCGCTCGGCTACGGGTGCAGACTCGGCCGATAATAGTGTTACCTGTAATATGCCTGTATTGAACAGGCTTTTCGCTACATTTATTTTAACATAAGGCTGATCTATTTTTGCTTTTATAGCATATTTAATCACATTGTTTTGCTGCATGATCAAAGCCGCCGCCTTGCCCACAAATAATTTACTTGCCGATATGAGGATAGAAATACTATCGGTACGCGTATTATTAATAGCGAGCACATAACCCTCAGCGTCAGCAACCAATATAGGGTAGCGCATTTCTTTGCCAGAGGCATCTTTTACAACAGCTGTGTATTTATTACCCGCAATCGGTTGTAACGGAAATACGCCAATACCCGCATGTGATGATTCGAATTCGGCTACCGTTTGATTGTTTTGATCTACAACTGACCCCGTTATATCGGCACCATAACCGTTAGGCAAAAGCGCTTTAAACCCAACTTTTGACCTGATGCCATTAACAAGGCGCCCCCCTTCAGGGAAAAATTGTACATCAACTTTATCCATACTGTTAACTACCGAAAATCGCCTTTTTACGGAATTGTCTTTATCCATAAAAATCTCGGTTTCTAAATAAGCGTCATTCACATATTGGCTCCTTATGGTTTTTTCCAGAGTGATTTTTCCTTCAGCATCAGTAACCGTTTTGCCGCTGGATAGCGTTAGGCCTTTCGATATAAGAACGTATTTTACAGATTTACCCGACATTGGGTTTTTATCGGCCAGGTTTAGATACGTAATACTGGTTTTGACTTTAGAATCGGCTTCGAATTTAAAATTGGCATTGGCTAATACGTTGGTAAACGTACGTGCATCGCCAATTACAATGTCTTTGTTAAATATAAAATCATCACCGAAATTCTGCATCCAGCGGGTATAGGCCTTTATGTGATATTTGCCCGTACTTACCAGCGAGTCGGTGAGCTTAAAATCGCCGTTGCCTAAACCATTATTAAGTGGCACAACCGAACTTTGGTGAACAGAATCCTGCTCATCAACCAGGTCTACATAAAGCACATTACTAAGGGTTGATAGCTCATTTTTTTCGGAATTTACCACATAGGCTTTAAACCAAATATCATCGCCAATACTATAAAAAGGCTTGTCTAAATGTAAGTGGACTTTTTCCTGTGGATGTTCTTCCCGCCATTTATCAATATTGGTTATCAGAGTTTTAAGCCAGTCGTCATCAGTAAAAGCGGTAAATAAAAGTGTTAAAGGTAGTGCGAAGGTTAGCAGTACTAATAGTTTTCTTTTCATGTAGAAATAAGGAGTAGGTGTTATTGCTGAAAGATATGTAATTAAAAAGAGAATAAAAAGGCGAGCCTGCTCAGCTTTTTTATTTTTTTTACTTCGAAACGCCACAGATGATACATTATTTCCCAGCAACGCAAATGAAAAACATATAGAAGGTGATACCTTCCTGGAACTTACCTCACTAATCCCGGCGATTATCTGTAGATAAGTTTTGCCGGTGCTGATGCAATTCCAGTAGACGTACTTACCTTTGATGCATCAGAAAACCTGTACATAGCCGAAGCCGAGTGCGCTGTATGAATCTTTCTAATAAAGGAGTTATAGGTCTTAAATATACCTCTTAAAAAGATGGAAATGTATTACCGGTTGGCAATACGAATCATAAGCAGCAGGGAGGGGGTTTACCATATTTAAACCTGTGTGCGTACGTTTGTGGTTAGTTTGTACTGCTCTGGCGACATACCCATGTATTTCTTAAATACCCTTGAGAAGTAATACGGGTCATCGTAACCCAAATCCATAGCTATGGTTTTTATTTTAGCCTCGTTGGCGTACAGAAACTGGCAGGCCTTCTGCATTTTTAGGTGGATAAAGTAGTCAATAGGGGGCATACCTGTAGCCTTTCGAAACAAACTTGAAAAATGCGAGCTGGATAATTTGTGCTGGCCGGCCATATCTTCTACCGTCATTTTCTTCTCAATATTATCCTTCATGTTGATGATGGTTGAGGTGATAATATCTTCCGCACTGCTTTGCTCATTGTTGGTGATATGCTTGTGCGGAAACAAAAAGGTTGCCACTAAATTATACAGGCAAAAACTGGCATTGCATAAGTTTTCAATACTATAACCCATTTCAAGGTTTTGATAAATGTTGTTCCATATATCAAGCGCCTTATTATTAAAAGGGATCTGTATCGGCCCTTTAAATTCACCAATGTTTAACGACTTGTTGAAATTTTCAATATCATCACCAGTAAAATGCACCCAGTAAATTGTCCACGGGTCTTCTTCGTCGGCCCAGTAGCGCATGTAAACTTCTGTTTTAGGGGTAATAAAGAATTGATTAGGGGTAACCTCAAATTTCTTCTTATCCATCACATAATAGCCTTTGCCCTTAATACAATAGATGAGTATGTTGTCATCACAACCACGGCGCCTTTCTTTATAATGATAAGAAGCTTTAGGGAAATATCCTATTTGGGTTATATAGATATTAAATAAAGCGGGATATCTTTTAACATACTCTTTTAATACCTTTTGTGGTATACTAATTAGTTTTTCACCGTCAAAACCATCTTTTCTTTTAAAAGAGTTACCCATAGCTTAGTTTACAATAATTAATAGAATATTCCATTAGGATTGGCGTAGCTGCCAATTGGTTAGGTTAAAAATAGCTTTATTTTGATATAATGAGAATAGTTTTTTACAAATTATTTTGCGGCCGTTTTAATATTGATAGAATTATCCATTAAAATAACCGAATTGGCTATTAGATAGCTTTTACCCGCAAACTAAATTTGGTCACCGTATTAAAGCGAACCAATTATAACATTGATCAGTAAACTAGCACAGGGCTTTTGTAAAGATCATACTAAAACAATACGGGGCACACACAGAAATAATATAAAGCAGTGGTATTGTTGTATAAAACAATATTGATGTTACTTGCACAAAAAATTATGCAAATACTAAAAGATAAGGTTGTTTTTTTAACCGGCGGTACAGAGGGTATAGGTTATGAATGCGCCAAAAGATATTATAAAGCCGGGGCCAAAGTGAGTATCATTACCCATAAAGAGCACAGCCTGCACCAATGCCGCATGCAGTTTTTTAATGATGACATTTATTACATACTTGCCGATGTATCTATCCCCGCTGATATAGAGATGGCTATTGAAGCAACCATTGCACGCTTCGGTAAGATAGATATCATCCATAACAATGCCGGGGTATCTAGTCCCTCAAAAACCGTGTGCGACACTACCGATGCCGAATGGGATAAAGTTTTTAACGTGAATGTTAAAGGCATATATCATACCACCAAATATGGCATTGCCGCATTAAAGCAAACTAAAGGTATTATACTAAATACAAGCAGCCTTGTTGGTGATATAGGACAAGATCAGCATGCTGCCTATACCGCAACCAAAGGAGCCGTTAACGCGCTCACCAAATCAATGGCGTTAGATTATGCACCATTTGGCATCAGGGTTAACGCGGTAGCGCCCGCTGGTGTTTGGACACCTATGTTAAGGCGCTGGAGCAACCAGCAGCCAAACGTAGCGCATATAGAAAGTTATTTGGACGAGATCCACCCATTAGGATATTGCCCCGAAGGTGATGTGGTTGCCGATGCCTGTCTTTTCCTGGTGTCCGAACAAGCCCGGTTTGTTACGGGCTGCATTTTGCCTGTATCGGGTGGTGCCGAATTGGGCTACCGTAAATATATGGAAAAACCTGCCGAAAATAATGCTGTTTTACCCGATCAAAAAGCAGTAGAATAATGATAACCAAAGTAAAAATATCAGATATACGTTACCCGCTTGATGGTAATGCAGGCAGCGATGCCATACACCGCGACCCTATATACTCTTATGCCGTAACGCAACTACGCGATGATACCGGTATTACAGGTACCGGCTTTGCCTTTACCCTTGGTGAGGGTAATAACCTGGTTTGTAAAGCGGCAGAATATTATGCCCAAAGCCTGGTGGGTAAGGATATTGAGGAAACTATGGCCAACTTTGGCGGCCTGTTTAAGAAATTATCTAATGATCAACAGTTCCGTTGGCTGGGGCCGCATAAAGGTGTGGTGCACCTGGCCCTGGCATCGGTAACTAATGCCTGTTATGACTTGTGGGCCAAAAAACGGGGAGTGCCTTTATGGAAATTGCTTATAGATCTTTCGCCTGAACAAATTGTAAATACGCTCGACCTATCTTATCTGGAAGAGGAACTCACTCATTCGCAGGCCATAGAAATGCTTACCGGGCAGCAATCAACTAAAGCCAACAGGTCGCAGATCTTGGATAAAGGTTATCCCGGATACGATACTTCAATTGGCTGGTTCAACTATTCGGATGAACTGGTGAGGGAGAATTGTAAAAAAGCTTTAGCAGAAGGTTTTACTGCCATGAAGTTAAAAATAGGCTCTATTGACCCGGAACGTGACATCCGCCGTGCGCATATTGTACGCGAGGTTGCAGGAGATGATGTAAAGGTGATGCTTGATGCCAACCAGCAATGGAATCTGCCCCAAGCTATAGATATTTGCACAAAGTTAAAAAAGATGAACCCATACTGGATAGAGGAGCCAACGCATCCGGATGATGTAAATGCCCATGCTAAACTGGCGCAGGCAATAGCGCCTGTTAAACTTGCCCTTGGCGAGCATGTGCCGAATAAGATCATCTTTAAAAATTACCTGCAATCGGGCTCGTCATCATTTATGCAGGTGGATGCCGTTCGTGTTGGTGGTGTAAGCGAATTTATAACCATAAGCCTGCTTTGTAAAAAATATGGTGTGCCGGTGGTGCCACACGTAGGCGATATGGGGCAGCTGCATCAGCATTTAGTGTTATTTAACCATATAGCTGTGGGGCACGAGGCCCTGTTCCTGGAGCATATTCCGCACCTGCAAAAACACTTCGTAACCCCCGCTCAAATTATAAAAGGTGTATATAAAACCCCGCAGGAAGCCGGTAGCAGCTGCGACCTGATCATTTTAAAAGATTAAACTGAATAACAGCATATATGATAGGTTCATTTGACGCCACCGTAAGTATTTTATATGTTATTGTTATACTGGCAATAGGGCTTTGGACGGGTTTGCGGCACCGTAACGCCAGCAAAAAAGGCAATGTAGCCAGCGAATATTTTTTAGCCGGTAAAAGCCTTAAATGGCCTATGATAGGGCTGGCACTTTTTGCCACAAACATATCATGCGTGCATTTGGTGAGCCTTGCACAAAGCGGGTTTGATACAGGTTTACTTAATGGCACATTTGAGTGGATGGCATCGTTCACGCTTATTTTACTTGCCTTATTCTTTGTGCCGTTCTATATCAAATCAGGGGTATCTACCTTACCCGATTTTTTAGAGAAGCGCTATAACCGCGCAAGTAGAGACTGGCTGGCATTTATTTCTATACTATCGGCCATAATTATTCATATTTCGTTTTCATTACTGGCAGGTGGCATTGTATTGCAAACCCTGTTTGGGGTTAATATGTACACAAGTGTAATTATCATTGCCATTATTACCACTGTTTATACGGTTGTAGGTGGCTTAAAGGCAGTGGTGGTTACTGAATCTATCCAAACCGTAGTATTGTTAAGCGGAGCAGTTATTATGAGCGTGGTTGCCTATAACAAAATGGGCGGCTGGGATAATATGGTGCATGTGCTACAGCAAAATAATCAACTCAATAAATTATCAATGATGCGCCCGCACGGCGATAGCAGCGGCCTGCCCTGGTATGCCGTATTACTTGGATATCCGGTACTTGGCATCTGGTACTGGTGTGCCGACCAAACCATTGTACAGCGTGTATTGGGCGCTAAAGACGAAAACCACGCAAGGGTAGGGCCATTGTTTTGTGGCTTCATCAAAATATTGCCAGTGTTTATTTTTGTGATGCCAGGGCTTTTTGCCTACGCTTTGTATCAAACCGGTCAACTTAATCTAAGCAGTATTAAAACAATGGCCGCAGGTAAAGAGGTGGTTAACAGCAAAGGGATTTACACCCTTATGATATTGCAATTGATACCCAAAGGGTTGGCAGGTGTACTGGTTGCCGCCTTATTATCCGGTTTAATGAGCCAGATCTCGGGCGCGTTAAACTCTATCTCAACAATGGCCAGTTATGATATTTATAAACGCTATAAACCCGACGTGAGCGACGAAAGACTGGTTAAGGCAGGTAAAATAGCGGCGGGTTTATCTTTTGTACTGTCATTATTATTACTTCCGTTGCTAAATAGTTACGAAAGCATCTTTAATGGGCTGAATGATATTATAGCTCATATTGCGCCGCCTATAACCTGTGTGTTTTTATTGGGTGTGTTTTGGGGTAGGGCATCGGCTAAATCGGCGCAGCTTACATTATACATTGGTTCGGCAGCGGGTGTTTTGGTATTCGCTTATAGCAAGTTGTTACCACACTCTATGCTTGGCCAGATACCATTCATGATGATGGCCTTTTACCTGTTTGTGTTTTGTGTACTGTTGCAAGTAGGCATAACATTTCTGTATCCGGCGCAGCATACAGCCGAAAGTTCAAAGCTTTACTGGAGATCGCCGCTCGAATCACTTCAGAGTCCTGGCTGGCAAGGGTTTGGTAATTATAAGTTTTTGTCGGTGTTGCTTATTAGCGCAATGGTAGTATTGTTTTGGGTGTTTAGATAATTAAATTCATATACCAATAATGTTATGTAAAATCTGCTACAACCGTTGTGTTTACCCATTGTAATTTGATTTGTATATTAAATACGAATTTAATACATAAATAATACAATAGTCCATCACCTTTAAAGCTTTATCCATTTTAAAGCAGTTTTTAAGCGTTTAAATTTATCGAACCAATTAACCAATTCTTATAATTATGGAACACTTTTACAAAAAACAGGTAATAAATACGCCTTGTGCGGTTTTATGGCATCCGCCGGGTCTGGCGCTGCTACTTCCAAAAGCCACAATCTTCACCATGGGATATAGGATTTAAAATTGCTGCACAATCATCGGATTGTACAGAATTTAAATAGAACCCGTAATTATTTACTGTAAGCTAATGCCTTACAGGGTTGTATTGCTGTGCCCTTTCTGTCGGAAATGTTCCATGAGATTGTGATCTATCCCAAAACATACAATGCCATTATTTTAATGAACCAAGTACTATAAAACCAATTATGATAAAAAATTTATGAAACCATTTTACGAACGCATAAACAGCTTTAGGCTACCCCAAATTGCGCTTGGTAAAGTTGCCTGTACATTGTATTGTATCCTGATATTATGTGCTATAACCAGCACCAAAACCTATGCGCAAAGTAAAGTAACTATTACGGGCGTTGTGGCAGATACCACAGGCACAAGTATTATTGGCGCCAATATATCGGCTACCAACCGCAAAAACGTAAGCACAGCAACTGATGTTAACGGAAAGTTTGTTATTGATGCTGAAGTGGGTACAGTTTTTAGGGTAACTTATGTAGGTTACAGGGAAACCACCTTTACCGTATTAGCAGATACCCGCAGTTATAGCATTGTAATGAAGGTTACTAAAAACGAATTTAACGATGTTGTAATTACCGCCTATGGCCGTAAACAACGTAAAGAAGCCGTTGTTGGATCAGTAACCACTATTACCCCCGGCGATTTAAAAATACCGGCGAGCAACCTTACCAACGCTTTGGCGGGGCAGGTTGCAGGTGTAATTGCTTACCAGCCAAGCGGCCAGCCGGGCCTTGATAACTCATCCTTCTTTATCAGGGGGGTTACAACTTTCGGTTACAAAAAAGATCCGCTTATTTTAATTGATAACGTTGAGCTCTCAACATCTGATCTTGCCCGTTTGCAGGTTGATGATATCGCAAGCTTCTCTATATTAAAAGATGCAAGTGCTACCGCTTTATACGGTGCAAGAGGGGCAAATGGTGTTATATTAGTTACTACAAAAGAGGGTAAAGTAGGCAAGCCACAAATAAACGTACGTGTAGAGAATTCGATTTCGCAATCGGTTAAAAATCTTGAATTGGCAGATCCTATCACCTATATGCGCCTGTTTAACGAAGCAACCCGCACACGCGACCCATTGAGTCCGCTACCCTTTACACCAAACGATATTATTAACAGGCAAGCCACTGTTGCAAACGCACCGGGTAGCAACCCTTATGTTTACCCCGCGGTAGATTGGTTGAAAACTTTATTTAAAGACCGCACCAACACCCAAAGGGCCGATATGAGCGTAAGCGGCGGCGGCGGCGTGGCACGCTACTATGTATCAGGTTCATATAATATTGACCATGGCATTTTACGTGAAGACATAAAGAACAATAACAATAATAACGTAAACTTCCGTAACTATCAGTTACGCTCTAATATTAATATCAATCTTACAAAATCTACAGAGATGATTGTAAGGCTTGTGGGTACCTTTAACGAATATAACGGACCGTTAACCTCTGATGCTTCTTTCTCTACCGATTTGTATAATATAGCCATGCACACCAGCCCGGTGTTGTTTCCGGCATATTACCCGGCAGATTTGGCAAATCAGAATACCCAGCATATCCTGTTTGGTAACTCTCCAGACCCGGGCGGGGCAAATACAGTTGCCTATTTAAACCCTTATGCTGCACTATTAAGGGGGCATAAAAACTTTTCACAATCGCGCGTATCAGCACAGTTAGAGCTAAACCAAAATCTTGACGCGGTAACCAATGGTTTAAATTTCCACGGATTGTTCCATACCAACAGGTATTCGTATTTTGAATCATCAATGGGTTACTCGCCATTTTATTATAACATTGGTAGCTATGATAAAGCAAATAACACGTACGTTCTATCGTGGCTAAACTCTCAGCCCGGCCAGGCTACCGAATATCTTAATTACTACCGCAACCCCAATACTACACAAGCCAATACTTACTTGTTTTTTCAGGGTGTGTTAGATTACAGCAAACGCCTTGGCGATCATAACATCAGCAGTTCATTAATAGGTACACAGCAACAAACGCTATATGGTAATCAGGAAACATTATTTAAATCATTACCTTATCGTAACCTTACCGTGGCAGGCCGTGCAACTTATTCTTATAAAGGCCGGTATTTTTTAGAATTTAACTTTGGTTATAATGGTACCGAGCGTTTTTCGGCCAACCACCGGTTCGGTTTCTTCCCAACCATTGGCGGGTCATGGATCGTATCTGACGAAAAATTCTGGAAAGACGGTATATACGATGTTGTAAACCGGATGAAGTTAAGAGCCAGCTACGGTACAGTAGGTAACGACCAGATAGGGGAGCAAAGGTTCTTCTACCTGTCTGACGTTAACCTGAACGGTGGTAACCCGGCATATTTTGGTACTAATAACGGTTATGGCCGTAATGGTGTTACGGTTAACAACTATGCTAACTCTGATATCACCTGGGAAACCTCAAGACAATTAAACTTAGGTATGGAACTTACCATGTTCAAAAACCTGAATATAGTAGCCGAGGTTTATAAATACCATCGTACCAATATTTTACAAAACCGGTCTTCAATACCTACCACAATGGGTTTAGAAGCAAATGTTAGCGCCAACTTTGGTGAAGCCGAGTCTAAAGGTATCGACCTGCAGATGGATTATAAAACACAAATTGGTGCAACCGGCTTTATACAGGCAAGGGGTAACTTAACTATCGCTACAAGTAAATACAGCAAATACGAAGAACCTGAGTATGCCGAAGCTTACCGTTATCAAACAGGCCAATCTATTAACCGCGCTGTGGGGTATATAGCAGAGCGCTTATTTGTTGACGATAACGAGGCCCTAAACTCGCCAAGCCAAATATTTTCAACCAATGGTATTGCACCCAAAGGTGGTGATATTAAATACCGCGATTTAAATAACGACGGCAAAATAGATGCTGCCGATCTTACTTTTATCGGGTACCCAACAGTGCCTCAAATTGTATATGGTTATGGCGTATCAAGTGGTTATAAAGGGTTTGATCTTTCGGCCTTTTTCCAGGGCCAGGCACAGGTTAGCTTCTTTATCGATGCAAGCCGTACCAGCCCTTTCATACAAAGTCCTGATGGCGCTTATGCAAGCGGCAACACACAACTACTAAAGGCATTTGCAGATGACCACTGGTCCGAAGATAACCAAAATTTATATGCACAATATCCAAGGTTGGGCGTAAACGGTAACCAGATTGAAAACAACAGGCAAAATAGTACCTGGTGGATGCGTGATGGTAGCTTCCTGCGCTTAAAATCTATAGAGGTAGGTTATACTATTCCTGCTCGTATTACCCAAAAATGGAAAATGAGCAAGCTTCGTATCTACTTTAACGGGTTGAATTTATATACCTGGAGTCCGTTCAAATTGTGGGACCCGGAAATTGGGGGTAATGGTTTTGCTTATCCAATACAAAAGGTATTTAACGTAGGCCTTAACGTCAATTTATAATAACACAAGAATTTATATATCAGTTATATGAAAAAAATAGCTCAGTTTATATACGTGGTAGTAGTAGTGCTATCGGGCGTATCCTGTAAAAAATACCTGGACCTGGCGCCGGATAATACCGGTACGCTTGAGTATGCTTTCAGAAACCGTAATGAAACAGAAAATTATCTGTTTACCTGTTATGCTACCTTACAACAGTTTGCCAATGCTACAACTAACGCAGGGTTCACAACATCCGGAGAGATCATTTATCCAAACAATTTAACCAAGCATCCTATTGATGAAACAGGGTTTAACTTACTCCGTGGATCGCAAAACAGTTCGCAGCCCGGGTTAAATTATTGGGATGGCGAAAATAGCGGGCAGGCGGTATTCCGCTCTATCAGGAGATGTAATACTATGCTGGAAAATATTAACAAGCCGGTTGATTTAGGTGAAGGTGAAAAAAAGAGGTGGATAGCAGAAACCAAGTTTTTAAAAGCTTACTATCACTTTTATCTTGCACGTTTATACGGACCGATCCCGTTGATAAAAACCAATTTAGATATCACTGCTTCAACCGAAGAGATAAAGGTTAAGCGGGCGCCGGTTGATTCTGTTTTTAACTACATCGTATCGTTATTGGATGAAGCCGCGCCAGACCTGCCACCGGTTATAGATAACCAGGCAAAAGAGTTGGGCCGTATTACCCGTAACATAGCTCTGTCAGTTAAGGCCGAGGTATTAATGACGGCGGCAAGCCCGTTGTTTAATGGTAACCCTGATTATACAAGCACTCAGAATAAAGACGGACAAAAACTTTTCCCTGCAGCTTATGACCCTGCAAAATGGCAGAGGGCAGCAATAGCTTGTAAAGAAGCGATTGATGCCTGCGAGGCAAGTGGTTTAAAGTTATACACCTTTATCCCGCCAGCGAGCATCAGGGTACTGCCAGATTCATTACGGACGGTTTTAACCTTGCAGGGAGCAGTTACCGAAAAATGGGAGCAGAACAGCGAATTGATCTGGGCGTTAAACCCGACCTTTTCATGGCAGGGGTATGCCACACCTCGTTTAACACAAAAAGGTGTTGTAAATATTTTTTCTAACCCATCAACCTTCGCGGTGCCTATGTCAATCCAGGAGCTTTTTTACTCTGATAAAGGTGTGCCGATAAATGAGGATAAAACCTTTGATTACCCGGGACGCTATAGCCTAAAAACGGGCGACGACGCAAATCGTTTTTATATCGCTAAAGATTCGGTAACCGTTAAGGAGCATTTTAACCGCGAGCCTCGTTTTTATGCTAATCTTGGTTTTGATGGCGGTATTTGGTTTGGTAATGGTAAAACAAACCTCAATGATATGTATCATGTTTGGGCCAGGGGTATCGAATCATTTGCCGGGCCTAAAGATGTTAATACATTAAATATTACCGGTTATTGGCCAAAAAAATTGGTTAATTATCAATCAGTTTATGATGATGGTTTCCAGGAAATTGGTTACCGTTTACCTATGATACGGCTTGCGGGGTTATATCTTTTATATGCCGAAGCTTTAAATGAAGCCAACGGCCCAACTGCCGAGGCCTACCTGTATATAGATAAAGTAAGGGCAAGGGCGGGCCTGAAAGGCGTAGTTGAATCATGGACAGACTATTCGAAAAATCCGGGAAAATTCGGATCTAAAGAAGGCCTGCGGCAGATCATCCACCAGGAAAGACGGTTAGAGCTATGCTTTGAAGGCCAGTCGGGCTGGGACTTGCGCCGGTGGAAAGAGCTACAAATTGTATTAAGTACGCCGATGCAGGGATGGAATGTTTATGAAAATAAACCAGCTAACTACTATCAGCCACGCACCGTATTTACAGCCATATTTGGTTTGCGTAATTATTTGTGGCCAATAAAAGATAATAGCCTTGTTGTTAACGGCAACCTGGTGCAAAACCCATACTGGTAGAATTTAGTGTGTGATGAAAACTAAAAAGAAATTAATTATGAAAAAGATAAATAAATATTCCGCAAAGGCATTGTTTAGCCTGCAGATATTAGCTTTTATTGGTTTCCTATCGGCTTGTAAAAAGAACGAGGGTTATAACAAAGGGCCAATATCTACTGATAAAACAAAACCGGCAATTGTAACCAACATAAAAGTGGAGAACCTGCATGGTAGCGCCAATATTACGTACGACTTGCCTAACTCTGATAATATTTTGTATGTACTTGCAAAATATAATATCAACGATATAACGGCAAGGGAAACTAAATCAAGTTATTATACAGACACCGTTAAAGTTGATGGTTTTGCTACTGATAAAGATTATACTGTAACATTATATACTGTTAGCCGCGCCAATGTGTCGTCAGATCCGGTTACAGTAACTGTACATCCGGATGTGCCATATTATAAACTTGTTAAACCTACAATTAATATTACCAAAGATTTTGGCGGCGTTAATATACAGGCATTAAACCCATTTAAAAAAGAGGTGGGTATGATACTGATCGCGATGGATAACTCTACAGAGCAACTTGAGGTAAGCGACCAACACTACACTAATAGCGATACCATTAATTACTCGGTTAGAGGTTTCCCGGCTGTTGAAAGAAAGTTTGGTGTATATGTAACAGACAAGTTTGGAAATATATCGGATACCACATTGGTTGATCTTACCCCGCTTTTTGAAACAGAATTGGATAAAACCAAGTTCTCGGTTTATAAACAACCAAGTGACAGTCAGATTGGTTATGGTTGGGAATTGCCTTATTTATGGGATGGTAAAATTGATGGGTACTCAAACGGCTGGCATACACAGCCGGGTACGAGTAAACCAATGCAATGTACCTTTGGTATCGGCGTAAGTGCGCAAATAAGCCGTATAAAAATTTATGAGCGCCCGTTAGAGTATGCGTTTTTTCATGGTAACCCCAAAAATTTCACATGGTGGGGCTCAAATTCAGATTCGCCGGCTGATGTTGTTCTGCCTCAATCTGCCCCGGCGGGTACTGTAATTGGCGATTGGGTGAACCTGGGTAATTATCGTTATCCAAATCCTCCGTCTGGCTTAACACCGGGCTTTACCAACTCTGCCGACGAAGCCTTTGTAAAAGCAGGAGTCGACTTCCTTGTGCCGCCAACAGCGCCGGCAGTTAAGTATCTGCGTTTGTTAGTGCATGATACCTGGGGCCGTGGTGATGCAGCCCACTTAATGGAAGTATCGGTTTATGGAAAGCCACAATAATATTTGATCAATAATTTAAAGACATAAATTATGAAAAATCTTTTTCGCATTTGTCTGTTCTCAATCATCAGTATCGGCTTTTTAAGCTGCGAGAAAAAGGATACAGATTTTAAGAAATTCCTTGGAGACAAAGAAATTACCTACCCCGGGGTAGTAATAAAGCCGCACTCAAAGGCGGGTAACCTGCGTACTGCTTTAGTTTGGAACCCAAGCCCCGATCCAAGCATTAACAGGTATGTTATTTACTGGAATAATAAAACCGATTCGTTGGTGGTTAATTCAACTAACCATAATACGGCCGACTCTATTACTGCCATCATCCCAAACCTTAACGAGTATATTTATTCTTTCACAATATTCTCATATGATGCAAAAGGTAATCGTTCTATCCCATTGGATATCAATAATGTAAAAGTTTACGGGCCTGTATATAAAAGTGGTTTAACAAATCGGGTTTACAATGCAGCTAATCCAACAACTGTTAGTGCCAATGGTAATGTAAGGCTTAACTTTTTACAGGTTGATACCCTTTCTATTAATGTATCAACCATTATTAAATATACTAATAGGTCGGGTATAGAAACAGAAAAGATGCTACAGCCAGATAGTAATGGTATTACGCTTACCGATTATAGATCGGGAGCGCCGGTAACCTTTAGTTCTGGATATGTGCCGGTAAGAGGCGCTATAGATACTTTTTATGTTGACCAGCCTTCAGTATTTCCTGAAATTACAGGTATTGCCCAATGCGCTAAATCATTATTTAGAGAGAATAAGTTATCTGGCGACGCCGGTACTTATGAATCTGGTACCAGTGTAAGCAAACTTTGGGATGGTAGTGTTGGCCCGCAAGGTTATCCAAATATTTTCCATAGCGATGGCGATCACCATTTACCCCACACCATAACATTTGACATGGGGGCGGTTTATAAAAAACTAACAAGCGTAGAAGAAACCGGCCGTAACTGCTGCAACAATCCGGATGACTTTGAGATATGGGGTATTGCAGATATTACCAATGCTGCAACTAATTTATCACCAAATGATGGCGGCTGGCCGGCAGAGATGCAAGCCAAAGGCTGGACGCTTTTAAAAGAAGTAAAACGAACAGATGACGGACAGGCTACCTTGAAGGTTAATTTTGATGCTGGCTTACCACCGGTAAGATACATCCGTATCAGGGTTAAACATGTAACCACTGGCGATAGTTATTACAGCAATATGAGCGAGATGACTTTCTGGAATGATGTACTTAACTAAGTACCCGTCAAACTATATCTAAACCAAATAAACCATCCTTTTACAAGGATGGTTTATTAATTATAATGCATTTATTTGTTTTAGGCAACTCTTTATCTATGATCAAATATCTTTTTGTTTTAGCTTTTACTGCCTGTTTGTTTTTCTCTGTTAAGGCGCAGCCTGTTGATGTTGCCAACGTGCTCCCATATAGTAACTATTATAAAATCAGGGGAGGAGCAAATAATTTTATGTATGCTGTAAAAAAGAATAAAAATGCTACAGTTGCCTTTTTAGGTGGGTCTATAACCTATAACCCAGGCTGGCGCGATAAGGTGACCGCCTATTTAAATGAGCGCTTCCCCGATACAAAGTTCAGGTTTATTACGGCGGGTATACCATCATTAGGCAGCTTGCCACATGCCTTTCGTTTAAAACGCGATGTGCTCGATTCTGGTAAAGTAGACTTGTTGTTTATAGAAGCCGCGGTGAACGACCGTGTAAATGGCACCGATAGCCTCACTCAATTGCGTGATCTGGAAGGTATTGTAAGGCATGCAAAACGTGTTAACCCATTAATAGATATTGTGATGATGTCGTTTGCAGACCCGGATAAAAACAGTGATTATGCTAAAGGTAAAATACCTGTAGAAGTAACCAATCATGAATCGGTAGCAAAGCATTATAACCTTCCATCTATCAACCTTGCTAAAGAGGTTTATGATAAAATAAAAAACAAGGAGTTTAGTTGGGAGAGCGACTTTAAAGATCTGCATCCGTCACCCTTTGGCCAGGAGTTGTACTTCGCTAATATTAAAAGTTTAATACAAAAATTGGATAGGCAGCAATTTGCGCCACCAAATGACGAAAAACTCCTCAGAATGTTAAATAAATGGAGCTTTACTACAGGAGATTACCAAAATATAACCGCTGCTAAGCTTGATGACAAATGGGTTTTAAACCCTGCCTGGTCGCCAACCGATGGTTTAGGTACACGCCCAGGTTTTGTAAACGTACCTATGCTAATAGCGGACACCCCCGGCGCGGAACTTACATTGCCATTTACAGGTACAGTCATAGGCATGGGGATTGTATCAGGCGGCGATGCGGGTATTGTATCCTATTCAATTGATAACAGGCCATATAAAGAGATCGATTTGTTTACTCCATGGAGCAATTCGCTGCATTTACCGTGGTATATTTTATTTAATGGTAGCCTGCACAGAGGCAAACATGTGCTAAAATTAAAAATAGCCGATCATCATAACATAAATAGTAAGGGAAACGCCTGCCGTATTGTTTATTTTCTGAGGAACGAATAATCCATTCATTTGCTGGATTTGTCCATTTTAAAGCAGTATATGAGCATTTATTTTTAGCCAACCAATTAGTATTTCACCAATTGTTGAAATCAACCTGTTTAGCCGGTTTTTTTAACTAACCATTGGATATATCTTAATCATAATGAAAAAAAACTTCTACCTGTTTATTATTTTCTGTTTTACAACATCTGTTACTTACGCACAAAATACACCGTTGAGGTTGTGGTATAACAAACCTGCTACACAATGGGAAGAAACCCTGCCCCTGGGTAACGGACATTTAGGAATGATGCCTGATGGTGGTATAAAGGAAGAACATATTGTGCTGAATGATATAACCCTATGGTCTGGCGCACCGCAGGATGCAAATAATTACGAGGCATACAAAAGTCTGCCCGAAATAAGAAGATTACTTGCCGAAGGTAAAAATGACGAAGCACAGCAACTGGTTGATAAAAATTTTATTTGCACAGGCAAGGGCTCCGGTAGTGAGCCATTTGGTAAGTACCAGGTACTTGGCGATCTGAAGATAAAATTCAATTATACTAATGATGAGGAGTATTCTGATTACAAACGCCAGCTTTCGCTGGATAATGCCATTGCTACCAGCACATTCAAACTAAACAATATTACTTACAAGCGCGAATACTTTACCAGTTTTAACAATGATGTAAGTATTGTTAAACTATCTGCCGATAAACCCGGGCAACTGAATTTTACAATTGCTTTATCCCGTCCGGAAAGGTCTGTAACCGTCCAAAACAATGGCGAACTGCAAATGTATGGCCAAATGATTAGCGGTACAGCAAACGGCGGTATGCAGTATCTCACCAAAGTTAAAACACAGTTAACAGGAGGTACGCTAACCCACGATGATAACAAATTGGTTGTTAAAAACGCTACCGAGGTTATCATTTACATATCGGCGGGTACAGATTTTAGGGGTGCTGACTATAAGAGAAATGTTGATGCCGCGCTGAATGGTGCTTTAAAAACTCCATATGCGCAAGAACGCGCATCCCATATAACCAAATATCAAAAGTTATTTAAAAGGGTTACGGTAGATTTAGGCACAGGCACAGCAGCAGATGAGCCTACAGACCAACGCCTGATCAGCTTTCATAAAAACCCAAATGCCGATAAACTTTTACCCGTTTTATTTTACCAGTATGGGCGCTATCTGACCATCAGCAGTACACGTGTTGGTTTATTACCGCCCAATTTGCAGGGCTTATGGGCTAACCAGGTAAACACACCATGGAACAGCGATTACCATCTTGATGTGAATGTGCAGATGAATCACTGGCCGGTTGAGGTGTCAAATTTATCTGAACTGAACCTTCCGCTGGCCCAACTGGTAAAGGGAATGGTAAAACCCGGCGAGCGCACCGCTAAAGCATATTACAATGCTGATGGATGGGTTGCACACGTTATAACCAATGTTTGGGGGTTTACTGAACCCGGCGAAAGCGCATCATGGGGCGTAACCAAATCCGGCTCGGGGTGGTTATGTAACAACCTATGGGAGCATTACGCTTTTTCGGAAGACAAGGCCTACCTGCGCGATATATACCCCATATTAAAAGGCTCTGCGCAGTTTTATAGTGATATGCTTACACACGATGGCAAAACAGGCTTTTTAGTAACGTCACCCTCCTCATCGCCCGAAAATAGTTTTTATTTGCCAAATGGTAAAACAGCCAGTATATGCGTTGCTCCAACCATAGATAACCAGATTATCAGGGAGTTATTTAATAATGTAATTACAGCATCTAAACTATTAGGCAAAGATGAGGCCTTAAGAAAGGATCTTGCAGCAAAACTGAAACAATTGCCTCCCGCAGGGCAAATAAGCAAGGACGGACGCATTATGGAGTGGCTGGAAGATTACAAAGAAACCGAGCCGAAGCACAGGCATATATCTCATTTATATGGTTTATATCCGGCATCATTAATTACCCCCGATGCAACGCCGGCGCTGGCCAAAGCAAGTAAAAAAACATTGGAGGTTAGGGGCGACGACGGGCCGAGCTGGTCTATAGCATACAAGCTGTTATTTTGGGCGCGCCTGCACGATGGTAATCGTGCCTATAAGTTATTTACCGAGATTATGAAGCCAACTCTTAAAACCGATATTAATTACGGTGCAGGTGGTGGCATATATCCAAACTTGCTTTCGGCAGGGCCGCCATTCCAAATTGACGGTAATTTTGGTACCACAGCTGGTATCGCCGAAATGCTTATACAAAGCCATGCAGGTTTTATTGAGCTGTTGCCGGCAGTTCCCGATAGCTGGAAGGCAACAGGTGAAGTAAAAGGTGTGAAAGCCCGGGGGAATTATATGGTAGATTTTAGTTGGAAAAACGGGAAGGTGATTAATTGTCGGATAATCTCTTCCCGCCCCCGGAAAGTTAAAGTTAAAATTAACGGCGTTATCAAAACTTACAATACTGTAAAAGTATAATCAGTATAAAATAAACCAACCTTATGTTTAAAAAATATACCGGGTATTTCCTGGGCATCCTATTTTCGCTTGCCTTTATATACCCTGTTAGTGCAGGTATTAAACCGCCAAACCCGGGCATAGTAAATATTCCTTATGGCCAAAACTACAGCATCAAATACAATTTAAAAACCGGTACATATAACGTTTATCATAGTGGTACAATTATATTGATAAATATCGCCTCAATTGCAAAGGTTAATACAGATACGCTCAGCTCTGAAAGTTATAAATTAAGAAAATACACAAAGCTCGCCATAAAGGATGGTTTTGGTAAGGGGGTTAAATACACTATAATTTTAACTGGTAATGGCCTGTCGCAAATGAAACAGGTTTTTTATACTTATACAGGCAAAAACTACTTTTTAACTGAAATTGCGCTTACAGGCAATCAATTAAAAAGTAATTATATGGCGCCGGTTAATGGGCAGTTTAGCGCTATAAAAGGGGGCGATATACGCTCATTGTTCGTGCCTTTTGATAACGACACTTTCATTAGTTATAATTCAAAGCCATTTACAGGTGCTACAGGGGTAAGCTCAGAAGTTGGCACGGTGTTTTCTGAACAAACCAGGGTTGGCATAGTATCGGGCTCAGTTGAGCACGGGGTTTGGAAAACCGGGGTTGATATAGGGGCTCAACTGTCATTAAATCAAATTAAGGTTTGGGGGGGCTACACCGCCGAAGCGGTAACCCGGGATAAAATTGAACATGGCACCATCTGCGGCAATACTATTACATCGCCAAAAATATTTGTAGGCTACTTTAACGATTGGCGTAACGGGATGGAAGATTACGCCAAAGCAAACCGCATTGCCGAACCACCGTATGTTTTTAACTGGGATAAACCAACGCCCGTGGGCTGGAATAGCTGGGGGGTAATACAAGAGAAACTAACCTATGAGAAGATTACCAAAGTAGCTGATTTTTTTGCCGATAACATCCCCGCATTCCGTACAGGTAATACGGCGTATATCGATCTTGATTCGTATTGGGATAACCTTGTAAGCAATGGCGATTACAGCAAATTAAAAGCCTTCGCCGATTATTGTAAAGCCAAAGGTTTACAACCTGGTGTATACTGGGCGCCATTTACAGATTGGGGGCATAACGGCGGGCCAAACCGTAAGGCGGATGGCAGCAATTACACTTTTGGCGATATGTGGACAAAAATTGGTAATGGGTATAATGATATTGATGGAGCCCGGGCTATCGACCCAACACATCCCGGTACGCAAAAACGTATTGCATACGTTATTGGTAAACTTAAAAGCTGCGGGTTTAAAATGATCAAGATAGATTTTCTTGGCCATGCCGCATCCGAGGGCAATTCATTTTACAACCCAACAGTTAAAACGGGTATGCAAGCTTACCGTAAAGGTATGCAGTATCTGGTAGACCAATTAGGTGGCCAAATGCTATTATATGCAGCCATATCGCCAAGCATGGCAACCGGCAGATACGTACACATGAGGCGTATAGCGTGCGATGCGTTCAAGTCTATTGATAATACACAGTATATACTAAATAGTTTAACTTATGGCTGGTGGCAAACATATTTGTACAACTATATAGATGCCGACCACATAGTGTTTAACGACGAAAGCATAGGGGCAAATCGTGCAAGGCTGCTATCGGCACTTGTTACCGGCACATGGTTATCCGGAGATGATTTCTCGGTAAACGGACAATGGACAGCTCGTGTTAAAAAGTACTATCAAAATCCTGAATTGATAAAACTTGTTAAAAATGGTAAAGCATTTAAACCGATTGATGGTAACACAGGTACAAATGCATCAGAGGTATTTACTCAACAAATAGGCGACGTATTTTATGTGGCTGCATTCAATTTCGGGAAGGATAGCAAAAACTTCAACATATCAGCACAGCGCTTAGGGATTGATATTAACAAATTGTACAACGTAAAGGAATTATTACAGGATAACGATATCCGGAATAATGGTAACCTGAAGTTTAAGCTTGGCGGGGCAGATGCGGTATTGTATAAATTTACAATAAATAGATAGTGAAAGGGTTTGCACAGAGGGTGAAGTTTACATTTGTGCTTATGTACGTTATATTTTGTCATGTAGCATTTTGCCAAAATATATCAGCACAACAAGCAAAAAAACATAGTATAAGCATAAATAAACCCGCCCCGGATTTTTTTGAAGGAGCATTGCTTGGTAACGGCGGAATGGGAGTTGTAGTTACCACCAGGCCCGATGCTGTTGTGTTGTACTTTGGGCATAATAACGTTTGGGATATTCGTATTGCCGAAAAACACCGGCTTGAGATAGGCACTTTTGATTCGGTATTTAATATGGTAAAGGCCTTGCCCAATATATTGCAAAATCTTAGCGATAATAAATGGTACAATGAGTATAACCGCCTTACCAGCGATAATTACAGTAAGCCTTATCCGCGCCCATTTCCTTGCGGATCAGTAATTTTAGGGTTTGACAGGCGCAACGTACAACTATTGGGCCATACGCTTTACATTAGCAATGGTTTGTGCATAGTTAAACTGCTAACTGCCGACAAAAAGGTTCTATACCTTAAACTTTTTACAGATATGCAGCAAGATAGATTGCAAATAGCACTAACAGATGCTAAAGGAAAGCCGTGTCCTAATATATTCAACAGGATAAAATTAATGCCTGATCCATCTACACCGCATGATTTTCCTACCTGTAAAGCTGAAGAAGACTTAAAGTCGGGCACTTTAAGTTTTCGGCAAGTATTACCCGCTTTAGAGCCGAATACTTATGATAAACAAAAAGGTAATACGAAAGATAAAGCATTTCGCTTGAGCTTTAAAGCTAATACCTCTATTGATAAAATATCCCGCATCAACTGGAGCGGTAATACCGAACAGATGCCGGAATTGGAGGCGGCATTATCTGCAGAAGAAAACTTTTTTGCTACTATATCTCTACAGCAAGGGCTCTGGTTTAATGTTCCGGAACGTACAACAAACCAAGCATGGCCATCTTTCGCGCAATTTAATAAAGCATTAGCGGCCAGTACTGCCACATGGAATGCCTACTGGGCCAAATCATCCGTTAAGTTGGGGGATACCTTTCTGGAGCAATTGTGGTATCGTAATCTCTATTTTTTTAATTGTGCTGCAAAAGATGGTGTTAACTGCCCGGGTTTATTTGCAAATTGGAGTTATAGTAATATTGGTACAGCATGGCATGGCGATTACCATATGAATTACAACACCCAACAGCCTTTCTGGGTAACTTTTTCAAGTAATCACCTGGAAAAGAACCTGCCATATGTGAACCTGATAGAACGTTTAATGCCAGTTAGCCGTAACTGGGCAAAAACCTACTATAATTTGCCAGGCGCATATTTTCCGCACTCGGCGTACCCAGTAGAAATGACCATGAACCCCTATCCTGTTCCCGACTGGGGGTGGGAGATAAGCGAAACGCCCTGGGCGGTGCAAGGCCTTTGGTGGCAGTACCTTTATTCGGGCGATGAAGCGTTTCTGCGCGATAGGGCATACCAACCCCTTAAGGCAGCGGTGGAATTCTTAACGGCTTACATGAAACGCCCTGATGCGCATGGTAGCGAACGATGGAGAGATAATAAATATCACATTTTCCCAACCGTACCGCCTGAATTATATGGCCTACGGCCCGGGTTTCAATACAACTATGATTGTGTGATGGATCTGAGCCTTACCAAATTTGTTTTTAATGCATTTATAAAGGCAACTAAGGTGCTGCAAACCAGCAACAGCGAACAAGCTCTGTTGAAGGATATAGCAAATATTTTAGCTAATTACCCAGATTACCCTACTGCTAAATCTGCAAAATATGGTCAAATATTTGTTTCTGTTCCAGGTGAAAATGATAAGGTGGTTTACAATGTACCCAATGCACTTGCCGCCGTTTTCCCGGGTGAAGATTATGGTTTGCACTCCGAAACTGTTATTAAGCAACGTTTAAAAAACACTTACTTAAACCAACAGAACGAAGGCGGTAATGATCTTGTATTTACAAACTTACAGTCAGCACGTATTGGAATGCTTGATTTGGAGCAGTTTAAAAGACATGTACAATATTGTTTGTTACCCAACGGTACGGCTACGGATATGGTTACCCAAACATTTGGCCGCTATAGTGACAATGCCGACTTTAAATATATGTCGCGTATGGGTATCTGGTTTGAAAATTTTGCATTGCCCGCAGTAATAAATGAATGCCTGATGCAAAGCTATAATGGTACAATTAGCTTATTCCCTAACTGGCCATTAGCTAAAGATGCAGAATTTACAGATCTTCGTGCTGCAGGTGCTTTTTTAGTCTCTGCAAAATTGCAGCATGGGAGCGTTAAGCGGGTGAATATTTTAAGTGAAAAAGGTAGCTACCTGTCTGTTTTGTTACCATGGAAAAAAGGTTACATTTTTAAAAATAATATAAAAGCCAGGTTTATTAATAGTAAAGTTAATTTAAAAACTACCGCCGGCGATAATTTCGTTTTTTATCCAATGAAATAATTGGCTGTATTTGTTATCTGCTTAGTGCCAAATGGGAATAATCAAACCTATACTGAGTCAGTATCAAATAAAAGTTTGTTATAACGCACAATGTTAAGTATATTAACATCGGTTAACATAATGATAATATTGAATTAACCTCACCAAGGCATACTTTTGCATATATTATTATACTGATACATGAAAAATAAACTTAAACCGCTTATTAAAGAAGCTAAGAAAAACGCTCAGAAAGCTATTCAGTTAAGCCTGGTAACACAACTAAAGGAAATTACCGAAAAATTTGGCGAAGGCTCTAAAAAGCTTGAAAAAAAGATTGTTAAAGAAGCGAAAAAACTGTCCAAAAAACTGGCTAAAGATATTAAGGTAGAAGCCGTTTTGGTTAAAACTGAAGATAAACCAAAGGTTGCTGAATTACCTAAAGTTGCGCCTAAAGCAACACCAAAAATAAAAACAGTTGACGAGCCGGTTACCAAAAAGGTCCCTGCAAAGCCAACTGTTTAATATTCAATTATTTTACCGGGGTTATATCTTTATCAGTTCATTTTTTAGTGCCGATATAACCAGGCCTGTTCTTGATTTTACCTCGAATTTTTGGAACAGTGCCTCGCGGTAATTGTCGATGGTATGTGGGCTTAGGTTCATCATATCAGCAATTTGCTTATAGGTAAGATCAGAGCAGCATAACTCTAAAAACTTTAATTCGTTGGGGTTTAATCCAATAGGTGTGTTTTTTACCGGTTGGTTATTCTGTATGTTACGTAATAACTTGCCGGATACCAGCTCGTTTATATAAATTGATTGCTTGGCAATACCTTTAATAGCGCTTACCAGGTCGCCGGCTTTTGATTGTTTAAGCATATAACCACCCGCGCCACTTTTAAGCATGCCTATAATAGGCTTATCTTCTTCAAACATGCTTAATGCCAAAACATTAATACCTGGGTGGTTTGCTTTGATCCATTTTGTGCTTTCATAACCATCCATAACTGGCATGGTTATATCCATTAGTATAACATCCGGCAGGGGGTGGAGGGGGAGTTTTTTGATCATATCCGCGCCGTTATCAGCATCAAACAATACGTTTATTTCGTTAGATTCGGTTAACAGGTGCGCCAATCCCTGACGAAATAGGGTGTGATCATCAACAATGGCAATATTTACTTTTTCGGTATACATGGGGGAATTATTTGTACGGGACATTTATAGTTATGGTAGCGCCCTGTAATGGCGTTGAAATTATGGAAGCAGTGCCATTTATCATGGCGCTTCTTTTCATGATGTTGTGTAAGCCCATTCCCGCCTTACGGTTTAATATTTCATCAACATTAAAACCTATTCCATCGTCACTTATCGTAAGCCTTAAACTATCGGTTGTTGTTTCTAAATTAATATTTATTTCTGTTGCTTTTGCATGCTGTATAATATTGTTAATTATCTCCTGAAAAAGCCTGAACAATATAGTCTCTTTGGCACTATCAATATTATATACGGGCATATTATGATCAAAAATTATCCGGAATTTATCAGATCGTTTTAACCACTCCAATTCAAATTCAATTGCTGATTTTAAGCCGCGGCTCACTATTTCCTCTCCATGCAACAGGCGCGATAAGGCTTTTACTTCTTTTATAGATCGTAGGGTCAGGTCTTCAATCAAAGCTATTTTTCCGGCCGTCTTTTCGCTGTCGTTAAGGTTTATAGAGCTAAGTGTAATAGTAGTGAGGCTAAGCAACTGGCCTATATTATCATGCAGATCGTAAGCAACAGTTTTAAGTGTTTGCTCCTGTACCTCCATCTGTGTTTTGAGCAGTTCTGTCTCGTAATTTTTTTGCATTAACATAGTTTCCTCCTGATGCTTCTTTTTCCTGCGGTTATATGATAACACATACACGATAAGGAACGTTGGCGCTATTAGAAATATAATGGACGTTAACCCAATAAGGGAGATGATTTCCTTTGACGATATCTGCATATAAAAGCGTATGACCAAAAAATGTACATGATGATGTTTAATAAATTAAAGATCAGGTATCTGACAGAGTATTTATATGCAATGATCTCATACATAGCCAAATATTTTGAAAAGTTATTACACACGGTACTTCCAAAATAAAAGAAAAGTGTGCCGCTAACCCACCAAAACGGTGCCGAGAATACCAATGGTTCAAAATGTTCGTCTTTTAATTTAAGATAGTAAAAGTAGAGACTGGCCAGTACAAATACTACCGACATGACGGACGCGGTTACTGATACGAAATTGCCGAAATTGTTGTATAACAGTTCGGCAATGTACATTACCGCAAACAATGCAAACCATACCAGCAACCATTTTAATTTGTATTGATATGCCTTGTATAAGTAAAAAAAGAAATAGCTGGTAAAAACGCATTCAAACAGTATGTAAAAGTTGTATATAGCGTAATTTGGTATGCGCACAAATTCGCGAACATATATCCCAATAACCTCAACCACGCAGGTTAACAATAAAAAGGGGATAAATAGCCTCCAGGCTACGTCTTTGTCTTTATACAAACAAAGCAACGCAACCAGGAAGCATAAAAATTCAGATACTGTACTAACGCTAATAAATATCATTCTTACATATTATGGGATAAGCGTAGCGCCTACAGTGTTACAAGTTTTTGGCGGAGGGCAAATCTCGCCACGGTTTTCGGGCACACCACCTAATATAAAACCTGTTGCCGGTTTATTTGGCGTTACTTTTCCGTTTGTATAATAATCTCTGTGAAAATGCTCGGCTACCTGGTTTACGCTATCTTTAGTAGATACCATTACCAAGGTGTTATACCCCCAGTAATCTTTTGGTGGTTTGCGGCCATTAAATTTTGCTGCATAAACAGTATCATAACTTGCAAGGTAAAAACGGATACCGTCGCCACCTTCATCTTTAATTTTTTGAGCAAGGGCCAATATCCTGTCTGCACTGAACCAAATACAACGGGTATTTGGTTTCTTTTTGGTTTTAGCGAAATTCGCTTCGCTGTAATTAGAATCAACAGTTCCGGCATGTTTTTCATAATTTTTAACATACTGCTTAGCACGTTCGTAGCTTAAGCTATCGGTATCAATAACTTGCTGGGCTGTTAATTTAGGTGCTTCAGCTTTTGTGTCATCTTTGGCGTGCTGGTTTTGGCATGCGCTAAATATTATAGCTGCTGCTGATAATAGGAGTAAGGGCTTTTTAATAGTCATCATAGTTTACGGATTAAGTTTACCGAAAGTGACTATTTATAAACAGATATACAAATTAATGATGTGCCTTTTTTCCACCTTAAGCAATTGTGAAAAAAAGCTGTTTTTACCCTATTTTAATAATAGGTTTTAATGCAGATTTGTTAAGATAAACGATAGCAATTTTAGCGAGGATGGGTTTGTGAAGGTTTTGCTAACGATTTTTAATAAAAATTATTGCGAACTAATTAAATATTTTATATTTACGGATAAATAAATAATTTTAACCTAAACCTTATCACTTTAAACTATGGAACCTTTAATGGCCGAAATTAAAATGTTTGCGGGCAACTTTGCACCAAACGGCTGGTTTTTTTGCGACGGATCAACTCTTCCTATTAGCCAGTACTCAGCTTTGTTTGCTTTATTAGGTACTACCTATGGCGGCGACGGTGTGCAAACTTTTAACTTACCGGATCTACGCGGTCGTACACCTATTCACTCAGGCAACGGACAAGGAAGAAACGTATCGCGTTACGAACTTGGACAAATAGGCGGTAATGAAAACGTTACTTTATCTGCCCTGCAAATGCCTGCGCACACACACATTCTTAATGCTGTGTCTGCAGACGGTACAGTTCTACAACCAACCGGCGCATTCCCTGCTACAAGCCCCGGCGACCCGGTTAGTGGCTCGGGTGTAAATATTTATTCGCAAGCAGCAACACCGGATGTAACTATGAATCCAAAAACCGTTGCTCCGGCCGGTGGCAGCCAGCCTGTAAATGTAGTAACACCTTATTTAGGTATCAATTATATTATCGCCTGGACTGGTGTTTGGCCTTCAAGACCATAATAATTAAATGAATACAAGTTTGACGAATTTCACTGCATGTCGGTGAAAATTGGTATAGTATCAAATTCAAAAATATGTATCCCCCTGCTTTCGTACCTAAGCAGTATTAAAGCAGGGGTTATGTTATACTTCGGCAAATCGCCCCATGCTGATATCAGCGTGAACGAGTTGGCTGGCTTTTGCAGGATGTACAAAATACCGTTCTATGCAGAGGATGATAAAAAAGAGCTATACAACTGGCAGCAACTGAACGAACCGGACGTGATATTCATAACTGGTTACACGCATAAAGTTGCAGTTGAAGAACTTAATAATGTGCCAAAAGGCATATTTAACATACACTTTGGTAAGCTGCCGCAATACAGAGGGCCATCACCGGTTTTCTGGCAATTAAAAAACGGCGAGAGGCAATTAGGTTTAACTATACACCAGTTAACCAATAAGTTTGATAGCGGGCCGGTTATTTGGGAACAAAGTATTAAAAATGAGGAATACCATACTTACAGTTATATAAATCAGGCATTTGGCCAGCTGCAGGTGCAGGGGGTAGCACATATACTTACCAAACTAAACAGCAAGCAAACGCCCGTCTACAAGATACAGGACGAAAGCCAGGCACGGTATTACAACAGGCCCCAACTGGCCGATGTAATAATAAACTGGGAAACGATGGATGCAAATGAGATCCTTGATCTGGTTAAAGCCTGCACTTCGTGGAATAATGGCGCAAATACTTTGATAAACGGATACGAACTGAAAATATTAGATGCCGAACCAGCTTCAACAGAAGCAAATAACATACCCGGAACAATTACAATTGCGAACAACAAGTTTAATGTGGCTTGTATCAACAATAAAGTGCTAAACATTAACTTTTTCAATATAAATAATACTTGCATCCCGGCCCGGCATGCAGGTTTTTATGGTTTAAAAACAGGGCAAATATTTATTAGCAAAATATAAAACGGCATAGCCGGTAAAACATATACCTGAACGCTTAAAATTTTATTATGAAAAAACTTTTACCCTTGTTGAAAAATCTATTAGTAAAAGATATGAGGTCTTTTACAATGGCTTTAATGTTACTGGTACTTCTTGGTATTGGTAACAGAAGCCAGGCACAGGTTTATTACATGACCAATGATGCCACCTCCGGGTCTAGCTCTGCTGTTGATGGTATAAACCGTATGGATTACAACGGAGCCAATGCCACCTTGCTGGCAAATTCATTTACAGTATCACCCGGGCTGATGGAGATAGATCTGCCCAACAACCGTGCGTTTGTATATGAGGCGTTTTCTTCAAGCCCTCCAAACGGTTTGAGCATCAAAGTTGTGAATTTAACCTCAGGTGCTGTAACGGCTACTATACCTATAACAGAATCTACTGCAAGATGCTACGCTATTAAATATGACCCGATAAATGATTATATTTATTACGTTGTAGCAGATAGCGGCCCCACAGCTGCGAGTGCAAATGACGCATTGATTAAAGTAAAACCGGATGGAACGGGTAAAACTGTTGTTATATCAGGTTTTAGTAAAAACCCCACGCTGCTGGCATTAGATGTTGCAAATAATAAGGCTTATGTATATAACCAACTGGCAGCCGAAAAAAACTTTTTAACAATAAACTTATCTGCAGGAACTGTTGCGCAAACTATAACTATAACAGCCCCGGCGGGTAATCCATTCCTTGTACAGGATATTGATTATGATGCTGAGACAGATTATATTTACTACCTGTCATCAAATAACTCAGGCGCTACAAACGCTAATGATGCCATCAGCAAAATACATCCTAATGGTACCGGTTATGAGGCTGTTGTAGGTGTTGCCCAGTCGCCCACCTTTATGGCGTTGGATTTAGGTAATAACCGTGCATTCGTATTTGACAATGTTTCACCGGCACGTACAATCTCATCTATAGATCTTTCAACGGGTACTGCTACTATAATAAAATCCTTATCAAGTTTACCGGGTAGTTCAACAGTTACCTCTTTATGGGTGCCTAACATACCAATACTAAGTACTGCAACAGCAACTTCGGTATCTTCGGGTACGGCTACAGTTGGTGGTAATATTACCAGGAGCGATATAAGCGTAACCGAGCGCGGCGTAGTATATAGTTCAAGTAATACTGTGCCAACAATTGGGGGGAGCGGTGTTACTAAAGCATCAAATGGATCGGGTACGGGGAGTTTCTCCGGAGGTATTTCTGGCCTTAGTGGTTCAACAACCTATTATTTAAGGTCTTACGCTACAAGTGGTGCAGGCACTGCTTATGGTGCGGTTACTATGTTCTCAACGCTTTCAAATGATGCCACACTTTCGGGTTTTACAATTAGCGCAGGTACATTAACGCCTGGTTTTTCAGCGGGTACAATAAATTATACAGCATCTGTAGCAAATGCCAATTCAACCATAACTGTTACACCAACAAAAAGCAACGCTAACGCCAGTGTAAAAGTAAATAACGTTGCTGTTACTTCGGGTACAGCATCGGGGGCTATTAGCTTAAATATAGGTGATAATGTAATTACAACGCTGGTAACGGCACAAGATGGTACTACTACAAAAACATACACACTAACAGTTAACCGCCCTAAAGCGGCACAAACCATTACTTTTGCCGGTATAGCTACTAAAACTTATGGCGATGCTGATTTTGCACCAGGTGCAAGCGCAAGCAGTGGCCTTGGTGTTAGCTACAGCAGCGATAACCTTGGTGTGGCAACTATAGTAAGCGGCCAGATCCATATAGTAGGGGCAGGTACCGCAAACATCACCGCTTCGCAAGGTGGCGATGGTACTTATTTAGCGGCAAGCAATGTTGTGCAAGCTCTTACCGTAAACAAGGCATCACAAACCATAACCTTTAACGCTATCCCCGCAAAAACTTACGGCACAGCCGACTTTGCACCGGGTGCAACCGCAAGCAGCGGTTTAACCGTTAGCTACAGCAGCGATAATACGGCTGTTGCAACTATTGTAAGCAACCAGATACACATAGTAGGCCAGGGTACTGCAAACATAACCGCTTCGCAAGTTGGGGATGCCAATAGGCTGGCAGCAACCAGTGTGGCACAAACCCTTGCCGTAGGTAAAACAACAGTTACTGTAACAGCAATTGCCAAAACAAAGGTATATGGCGATAGCGACCCTGCATTTACTTACACTGCAACAGGTGTAGTAGGTGCTGATGCCCCTACAGGCGTATTAAGCAGGGCAACACCAAACACTAATGTACTTATAGGCACTTATGCAATTGAACAGGGTACGCTCTCTTACGGTAACAATTACAATATTAACTATACAGGTGCAAACTTAACCATCACCAAAAGGCCTATCACTATTTTACCTGTGGCCAAAACTAAAGTTTATGGCGACACGGATCCTTTCCTGAACCAGTTTTCGATCACAGCAGGTTCGCTGGCCCCCGGCGACGCTACTGGCGACCAATTTGGGCGCGCTACAGGCGAAAACGTTGGCAGTTACCTGATGACCCTTGGTACCAAAAAATTCTATGGTAACGTTAATGGTAACTTCGTAGAAGTTACCAACAATTACGACATAACCGTTCAATCGGCTTATTTCATCATCAGCGCTAAACCAATTATCGTTAGCGCCAACGCGCAAACAAAAAACTATGGTGACGCTGATCCTGAACTTACTCATAGCGATGATGCACTGGCATTTAGCGATAGTTTCACAGGCGAGTTAACAAGGGTGCCAGGCGAGGGTATCGGTACATATGCCATTAGCCAGGGTACATTATCGTTGAACAGTAACTATACACTTACTTTTAACGGTAATAACCTTACCATAGGTAAGAAAACCATTAACGTTACGGCAAACGCCAAAACAAAGACGTACGGCACCGCCGATCCTGCGTTTGATTATACTTATGATGCCCTTTCATTTAGCGATGCCTTTACAGGCAGCCTTACTAGGGGTGCAGGAGAAGATGTTGGCACACATGCCATTACACAGGGTTCGTTAGCATTAAGCAATAACTATACTTTAAATTACACAGGCGCTAACCTGTCAATAGGTAAGGCTAATTTAACCTACGTAGCTACACCGGCAAGTCGCCCGTTCCAAACTGCAAACCCAACTTTTGCTGGTTCGGTAACAGGTTTTGTTAATGGCGACAACCAGGCATCAGCAACAACCGGTACTTTAAGCTTTACATCAACAGCAGGCTTAAACAGCGCACTTGGCAACTATCCTATAATTGGCAGTGGCTTAAGCGCTGCAAACTATGATTTTGTGCAGGATGCAGCAAACAGTACAGCACTTACCATCACTGCATCAACCGATGCCACACTTGCCAACCTAACTGTTGACCAAGGCACTTTAAACCCGGTGTTTAGCAGCGGCCAGACAAGCTATGGCTTTAGCGTTGCTAACAATGTAACCTCGTTTAATTTAATGGCTACTGTTAACCAGCAAAATGCTACCCTACAGTTTACCGGGGGGGCGCTTACTTCGGGCATCACCCAAAATGTCCCTTTAAATACAGGTAATAATAACTTTAACGTTATTGTTACCGCGCAGGATGGTTCGACAACAAAATATTACACGTTAAATATTTTCAGGGCTTACGATACTAATAATTTGTTAGCCAGCCTAAACTTAGGCGGCTTAGTCTATAGCCCCGCCTTTGATACCAACACCTTAAATTATACAGCATCGGTTAGTAACGTGGTTACTTCAACAGATGTTACTGCTACCGCTGTTTCTCCTACAGCACACATATTTGTAGGCGGATATGACCTGGCAACAACTAACCCGGTAAATACGGTGCTTAATGTTGGCGAAACCGAAGTATCAGTAGTTTCTAAAGCTGAAAATGGTGACGAAAAAGTATACAGAGTTGTAGTAACCCGTGCGCAATCTGCTGATGCTACCTTGACATCAATTGGTAACAGCAGCATTACTTTAAATACGCCATTTATTAGCAGTACGCATGCTTATAGCGCAACTGTTGCAACAGGTGTTGGGGCATTAACGTTCCTGCCAACGTCAACAAACAACGCGGCCATTATAAAAGTTAACAACCAATCTTTAAATACAACCTTTGGCAATAATGTGTCTTTAGCATTTGGTGCTAATAGTGTAGTTATAGATGTAACCTCGGAGAATGGTCTTAACCATATTTCTTATGTGTTAAATATTTACAGGCTAAGGTCATCAAATGCAGATCTGGCAAGCTTATCTTTCCCTTTTATAACATCTGTTAACGAAGAGTTTAACCCTAACGTTTTAGATTACACTGCTACGGTTGCCGATTCTACTTACACCGGCATCCCGTTAAGCGCTGTATCTGCAGATGAAAACGCTATAGTTAAAATAGATGGTACAGTAGTGCCAAGATTTGTAAACTATACATTGCCGGTACATGGTGGGCCAAACACTTACCATATAGTAGTTACCTCACAAGATACCAGCTCTACCAAAACCTACACGCTGGTACTTACCCGCGCAGGCCAGGCACCGCCGCTACAGTCGCCGGTTGCTAACCTGTTAGCGCTGAATGTTTCTTCGGGGTCAAGTTTCTCTAAAAACTTTAACTTCTCTATTGGGGAAGAACTTACACCAATTAATGCCCCTAACAATATCGCATCCGTGCGTATATTCGCAGTTTCAGAAAATAGTGTATCTACCGTAACGGTTAATGGTGTTGTTTTACCATATGATACTACTACAGGTTTGCTGCCGATATCATTAGGTGATAACGTATTTACTGTAGTGGTAACTTCAGAGGATGGTGCCCATACCAAAACATATGAGGTACATGTAAACAGGCTACCATTTGCTGATGTAACACTTGCCTCATTAACAATAAATGCTGGTACTTTAACACCAGCCTTCGTTCCCGCAACACGAACATACAGTGTATCTGTACCAAATAACGTTACTTCTATAGGAGTTACGCCGGTAACAACTGTTGGTACAGCAACTATAACAATAGGCGATACTCAAATTACACAGGCGAACCCCACAGCTACAATTAATTTATCTGAAGGCCCGCCAAATAGGATCAGGATTGTGGTAACTGCTGCAGATGGTGTTACTAAACAAACCTATACTGTAAACGTAACCCGCGAGGCGCCGGTAGCATTATCAAACATTGCTAAAGCAAGTATTCTGTTTGATCCTGCATCAACATTTGTTGCCACTACAGGCACTGCAAGCGCCAATTTCCTTACATATGTATCGGCAGAGATAAACAACATACGTATTAAAGCAACTGCCCTGCAAGAGAACGCTGTGATCAGGGTCAATGGTAATATTGTGACCAGTGGCGCATTCTCTGATCCGATAGCCCTTAATACAGGGCCAACGCTTATTAATGTAAATGTAACTGCCCAGGATGGTGTAACGGTTAAAACTTATTCCTTCAATGTTATCCGTACCGGATCCAACTATGCTAAAGCCAGCATTGTGTTTGACCCTGTATCAACATTTATTGCCACCACAGGCACTGCCGATGATAATTTTATGACGTCGGTATCACCTGATCTAACCAGTATCCGGGTTAAAGCTACTGCACTACAGGAAAATGCCGAGATCCGTATCAATGGTAACGTTGTGACAAGTGGCGTATTCTCTGATCCAATAGTACTTAATTCAGGCGCAACCGTTATTAATGTAAAAGTAACTGCCCAGGATGGTGTAACGGTTAACACTTATTCATACACGGTTAACCGCACCGGGTCTAACTATGCCAAGGCAACAATTGTGTTTGACCCTGTATCAACATTTATAGCCACTACAGGCACAGCCGATGCCAACTTTATAACATCTGTATCGCCTGGGGTAAATAGTATACGTATCAAGCCTACGGCCCTTCAGGCAGACGCGGTGATCCGTATCAATGGTGTTATCGTGAGCAGTGGCGTATTCTCTGATCCAATAGCGCTTAATGTAGGCGCAACCGTTATCAATATAAGTGTAACGGCACAGGATGGTGTAACGGTTTATACCTATTCATACACGGTTAATCGTACCGGGTCTAATTATGCCAAAGCAGCTATTGTGTTTGATCCTGCATCAACATTTGTTGCCACCACAGGTACTGCTGAT